>Ga0214919_10000736_pt1 | contig 56065 bp, 44 predicted proteins | sample LL1503_MetaG_FD_177994 | JGI IMG/M metagenome (GOLD analysis project Ga0214919, IMG submission 177994) | Freshwater microbial communities from Lake Lanier, Atlanta, Georgia, United States - LL-1503 | ecosystem: Environmental > Aquatic > Freshwater > Lake | place: USA: Georgia | collected... | reverse complement strand
AAGAGGACGCATTGAATCCTGATAAGGAAGCTGATATGTCAGTCTCCGAGGTGGTGAAGGATGAACGTACTTCTAAAATTTTAGGAGCCGTTTCTATATTGATTGCACTTTTTTTGTTTGTTGCTTTCACCTCTTATTTATTTACCTGGCAAGAGGATCAAGATATGGTCCAATTATGGCGTACTCAGTTGTTCTCCACCAATGATGTTAAAGTCAATAATTTATTGGGGTACATAGGTGCTTTTCTAGCCTATCAAATTATTTTTAATGGCTTTGGGGTAGCTTCTTATTTATTTTGCACTACTTTTTTTGTAGTAGGGGTCAATTTATTTTTTACCAAATCCATTTTCAAGATTGGACGTAACCTACGTTATGTGATGGTGGGCTTATTAGTATTAAGTACTTGCTTTGCATTTTTCGCACCTCAGTCTGCCTTTTCATGGGGAGGTGCGGTAGGAGAATATAGTAGTAGTTGGTTGATGAAGTGGGTAGGAAGTTTTGGAACCGGGGCTATATTATTAATAGCAGGGTTGAGTTATTTTATTTGGCGTTTTAATCCTACTTTTTCAGTTCCTAATTTTGATTTCTTATTACCACGCAAAAAAGAATTTATAAGTGAGCATGAAAGTTTATTGACACCAGAGGAAGAAGCGATTCGTAAAGAATGGGATTTAAATCATCCTAAAGATGAGCCTAAAAATAATTTCGAAAATGACACTAATCCAACTAATAATACTGGGAATAAATTAAAGAACGAAACAGAAGAAGGAGGAAAATTATTTATTGATGAATTGTCTTTAGCGGAAGAAAAAAAAACCGAGATAGCGGAATTGGAACCCACCCTTACTATTGAAGAAGAAGAGCCTGTTATTTTAGAGCCGCAGGTGAGCGCTGTAACTATAGATGATATAAACGGCGAATTATTAGAGGATTTAGATTTAGAAATTAAAGATGTAGCCAAGGAAGTCATTATTCCAGTAGGATCTATTCAAACTAAATATGACGCTACTTTAGATTTAAAAAATTATAAGTATCCGAATATTAATTTATTAGAGACACATGGTAGTGAAAAAATTGTGCAGGATCCAGAGGAATTAGAAACGCACAAGAATCAAATTATTGCGACTTTAAAAAACTACGATATTTCTATACAGCGCATCGCTGCAACAGTAGGACCCACGGTGACTTTGTATGAAATTGTTCCTGCGCCAGGGGTTCGTATTAGTCGTATTAAAAATTTAGAAGATGACATTGCCTTAAGCTTAGCGGCTTTGGGTATTCGTATTATAGCACCTATTCCTGGCAAAGGAACGATTGGTATTGAAGTTCCCAATATTAGGAAGTCGGTGGTGAGTATGAAAACATTATTGGCCAGTGAGAAATTCCAGAACAGTCAATATTCTTTACCTATTGCGATTGGTAAAAAAATTGACAATGAAAACTTCATTGTAGATTTAGCCAGCATGCCACACTTATTAATGGCGGGTGCCACTGGCCAAGGTAAGTCGGTAGGGTTGAATGCGATTTTAATTTCACTCTTATATAAAAAACATCCTTCTCAATTAAAGTTTGTTTTAGTAGATCCTAAAAAAGTGGAATTAAGTTTATACCGTGTGATTGAAAAACATTTCTTAGCAAAATTACCGGGTGAAGAAGATGCCATTATTACAGATACTAAAAAAGTAATTAGTACTTTGAATGCTTTGTGTATTGAAATGGATAATCGCTATGATTTATTAAAAGAAGCAGGTTGTAGAAACATTAAAGAGTACAATGAAAAATTCACAGCACGCAAATTGAATCCAGAAAAAGGACATCAATATTTACCTTTCATTGTTTTAGTGGTAGATGAGTTTGCCGATTTAATTATGACAGCAGGCAAGGAAGTGGAAATGCCTATTGCACGTTTAGCACAGTTAGCTAGAGCTATTGGAATCCACTTAATCATTGCGACACAACGTCCTTCTGTGAATATTATCACAGGTACTATTAAAGCGAATTTCCCAGCTCGTATTGCATTTAAAGTATCTAGTAAAATAGATAGTCGTACTATTTTAGACGCGGGTGGGGCAGAACAATTAATTGGTAAAGGGGATATGTTGGTAAGTTATAATGGAGAAATCACGCGTTTACAATGTGCGTTTGTAGATACTCCGGAAGTAGATCGAGTTTGTAATTTTATTTCAGAACAAAAAGGATATCCGCAAGCCTTTTTATTACCAGAATATATTGATGAGAAGGATATGGATTCAGGCAATTTTGATGCGGGTGATAGAGACGCTTTATTTGAAGATGCAGCTAGATTAATTGTGGGTGCGCAAATGGGTTCGACTTCTCTCATTCAAAGAAGAATGAAATTAGGATATAACAGAGCGGGTCGATTAATGGATCAATTAGAATCAGCCGGCATTGTAGGACCTAGTCAAGGAAGTAAGCCACGTGAAGTATTATACAAAACAGATGCAGAGCTTTACGACTTTTTACAAAACTTATAATTTTAACAACTTACAGAAAGTCATTAAACGGGGATTGATTATTTTTGTCCAATAGCTACTTTCAACCAAATCAAACTATGAGATATTTACTAATAGCATTATTCAGTGTAATAGGTCTCCATGGGATCGCTCAAAAGGATTCTAAGGCTAAAGAGGTGTTAGACCAGATGGGACTTAAGGTAAAGCAAGCCAAGGGCATTTTAGCCAATATTCAACTTATCTCTAAAAATAATAAAGGCAAAGCCTTGGGGACTAAATCCATTACCTTAAAAATGAAAGGGGAGAAATACCTACTCCATCAAGGCAAGATGGAGATTTTATGCGATGGTAAAAATATTTACAATTTTGATGGTGCAAATAGCATTTCTAAGTCGGATGTAGGGGAGTCAGATCAGGCTTTAAGCCCTCAGAAATTATTGTCAGGCAACTACGATAAAGACTTCAATTTCAGCTTATTATCTCAAAATGCAAAAACCGCTACAATTGAATTATTCCCCCTCGATAAACGTAAGAATTTTCAAAAAGTAACCTTGATCATCGACAAGCTAAAATCGGCCCTTTCTTCGGCCTCTATTTTGGACAAAAGCAACAATGTTACCGATGTGAATGTGGTGTCTTTGAGCTATTCGGCTCAATGGATGGATAACCTATTCATTTTCAATAGGTCCAAATATCCAAAAAACGTTGAAATTTTTGATTAGGTTTACCCCTTTTCTCCTTATCTTTGCAGCCGAAATAAAAGAAATAAAACCGTAATTAATAGTTAATTACAAAAAAAGAAGTTTTACAATGGCTACATTAACAAAAGAAAAAAAAGCAGGCATTTTTGCCGAATTTGGCGGAAATGCAACTAACACTGGTTCTATCGAAGGACAAGTTGCGTTATTAACCGAGCGTATCGCGCACATTTCAGGACACTTAAAAGGAAACCACAAAGACCATTCAACTCAAAGAGGGTTAATGCAATTAGTGGGTCAGCGTAAGCGTTTATTGGTTTATTTACAAAAACATAACCTAACTGGTTACCGCGCTCTAATTGAGAAATTAGGCTTAAGAAAATAATTCAAAAAAATTCTTATAATAGCTGTCCCAACTGTAACTCACGGTTGGGATTAGTTGTTTATACACTATTGATTGCTCCTATGTGAGTCGTCTTTTAAAAAATTAAATATGTTATTACAAACAAAGTCCGTAAAATTTGAAGTAAATCCCGGACAAGAAATCGTAATTGAAACTGGAAAGTTAGCACGTCAAGCAGATGGTGCTGTAACAATCAGACAAGGAAATTGTATTTTATTAGCAACAGTAGTCGCTAACAAAGATCCTAAAGACGGTCAAGATTTTTTCCCATTGAGCGTAGACTACCAAGAGAAGTTTGCTTCTGCAGGTCGTATACCAGGGTCTTTCTTTAAAAGAGAAGCCCGCTTAAATGACTATGAAATTTTAACAAGTCGTTTGATTGATCGTGCATTGCGTCCTTTATTTCCTGAAGATTATTTATGCGATGTACAAGTATTAATATCATTAGTATCTAGTGATGTCAATGTAATGCCCGATTCATTAGCATGTTTAGCGGCATCTGCAGCATTAGCAGTATCTAATATTCCTATCAAAGAAATTATTTCGGAAGTTCGTATTGCAAAAGTAGATGGTCAATATATCATCAATCCATCTAAGGCACAATTAGATAAATGTTCTTTAGAATTTATCATTGCAGCGACGGAGAAAAACTTAATGATGGTGGAAGGGGAAGCGAAGGAATGTTCTGAAGAAGAATTAGTACAATGCTTAGAAATGGCGCATGAAGCTATTCGCAAACAAATTAAAGCACAAGCTGAATTAAGAAAGTTAGTAGGTATTACCGAAGTGCGTGATTATAAAAAACCAGAACAAGATGAAACGATTCGTGAAAAAGTATATGCTTTTGCAAAATCAAAAGTAGATGCGATTGCTCGTTTAGGTTCTAGCAAGCATGAGCGCAGTGATGCATTCAGTGCTTTGAAAAAAGAAATAGTGGAACATTTAGGTACAGAAATCACTGACTTACAAAAAAAGTTAGCTGGAAAATATTATGAGGATTTGAAATGGGAAGTAGTTCGCGATATGATCGTGGATAGCCGTATCCGTTTAGATGGCCGTAGCTTAGATCAAGTTCGTCCATTAGCAATGGAAACAGATCCATTACCAACACCTCATGGATCTTCTTTATTTACGCGTGGTGAAACACAATCTCTAACAACAGTTACCTTAGGCACTAAGTTGGATGAGTTAATGCAAGAAACTGCAGCAAGTGCAGAGTATACTAAATTCTTCTTGCATTATAATTTCCCTCCATTCTCTACAGGAGAAGTGAAAATGATGCGTGGTGTGGGTCGTCGTGAAGTAGGTCATGGTAATTTAGCAATGCGTTCTTTAAAGCAAATGTTACCTGATACCACTCAGTTCCCTTATACACTTCGTGTGGTTTCTGATATCTTAGAATCTAATGGATCTTCTTCTATGGCAACTGTTTGTGCTGGTTCTTTAGCATTAATGGATGCTGGTGTGCCTATTCCAAAACACGTTAGTGGTGTTGCGATGGGATTGATTAGTCGTGGTGATGGCAAGTATGCTATCTTAACTGATATCTTAGGGGATGAAGATCATTTAGGTGATATGGATTTTAAAGTAACAGGAACTCGTGATGGAATTTGCGGTGTTCAAATGGATATTAAAGTAGATGGCTTGAGCATGGATATTATGCGTGAAGCTTTATCTCAAGCTAAAAAAGGTCGTTTACATATTTTGGATGCTATGTATGAGTGTATGCCTGCAGCACGTGCAGATGTGAAACCACATGCACCAAGAATGGTGAAATTGATTATTGATAAAGAATACATTGGAGCAGTGATAGGACCAGGTGGTAAAATCATTCAAGAAATGCAAAGAACTACGGGTGCGACTATCAATATTGAAGAAGTGGGTAACCATGGAGAAGTTAGTATCTTCTCTGCGAATAAGGATAGCTTAGATGCTGCGGTTAAATGGATCAATGGTATTGTTGCTGTTCCTGAAATTGGAGATGAATATGAAGGGGTAGTGAAGGGTATCAAAGAATTTGGTGCTTTTGTTGAATTCATGCCTGGCAAACAAGGTTTATTGCATATCAGTGAGATTAGTTGGAAGCGTCTGGAGTCTATGGATGGTATCTTTAACGAAGGAGATGTTGTTAAAGTGAAATTAGTAGGTTTAGATCCTAAGACGGGTAAGTTTAAATTAAGTCATAAAATATTATTACCTAAACCAGAGCAAGCGCCTCGTGAAGATCGTGGTCCACGTCCTGAATAAACAATAGTTATCTATCCAATAGGGTCTATATAAGACACCAAATGGTTTAGTAAGCTTAACATATAGTCCCTCTTTAGAACATCCTTCCTCATTCAAATGAGCGGATACTCTGAAGAGGGATTTTTTTGTCCTTATCTTTGATCCATATTTGTTTCAACTAGACCCCAACCAAATCCAACAATGACAAAAGAATACATCGAAATAAGCTTTCCCTTTGCTTCTCAAGAGCAGCTGGATATTCTCATAGCCTCTTTATCATCCATGGGATTGGAAGGATTTAATGAGGAGTCCAATTCCTGTAAAGCTTACATGTTGTGCAGTGACTTTGCGCAAAATGTTAATGAAAACGATTTAAATATTTTATTTCAACAACATGATATAAAATATTCTAAATCAATTATTAAGGAACAAAATTGGAATGAATTGTGGGAATCCAATTTTGAACCCGTTAGAATAGGAGATTTCGTAGGAATACGAGCCCATTTTCACCCTTCATTCACTCCTTTGGTGCAACATGAAATACTCATCACCCCTAAAATGAGTTTTGGAACAGGGCACCATGCGACTACGCACACGGTGATGCAGCTCATGGAAGGCATAGACTTCAAAGGGAAGTCGGTGTATGATTTTGGAACCGGAACTGGAATATTAGCCATTTTAGCACATCGTTTGGGTGCCACCCAATTATTGGCGGTAGATAATGATGACTGGTGTATTGAAAATGCTACTGAGAATGTAATTGCCAATCAGGCTGACCTCATTTCTATTCAAAAAGTAGAATCAGCCTTTCAACCCACCACATTTGATATTATATTAGCCAATGTCAATAGGCATATTATTGAAGCCAATATGCTTGAATTAACCCAGGTGAGCCATCCCCATTCAATATTAATTTTGAGTGGTTTATTGCTTGAAGATGAGGCAGATATGAAATTATTAGCCCAGCAAAATGGTTGGAATCCTATACAATCACAACCTTTAAATGGATGGGTCAGCATTTTGTTTCATAAATAGAACTAAAGATTAGACGCAACTGTTAACAATTATTTAATCTATTAGGCCTTATATTTGCAAACCAAGCTATTCTAATTATGATGGAATTTTTACTCGTTATTGTTGCTTATTTATTAGGCTCCATTCCTACATCGGTTTGGGTGAGTAAATCTATGTTTGATATCGACATTCGCGAATATGGTAGTGGAAACGCAGGGGCTACTAATACCTTTAGAGTCCTGGGTCCTAAATGGGGTAGTTTTGTGATGTTGGTAGATGTGACTAAAGGGGTGCTTGCAACATCATTATACATTTTGATGCCTTATTATCTAACCAATGAGTTAGCACGTACCAACTTCATGATTGTATTAGGTTTGGTAGCAGTGGTAGGGCACATTTTCCCTGTTTTCGCCAATTTCAAAGGAGGAAAAGGGGTAGCCACTTTATTGGGTATGTCTTTAGCCATTCAACCTATTGTAGCGCTTCTATGTTTAGTGGTTTTCTTAATAACACTTATTTCTACACGTTTTGTTTCCTTAAGTTCTATGTTAGCAGGTATTGCTTTTATGGTCCTTATTTTATTCATTTTCAAAGAAAAGGAAACCATGTATCGTCTTTTTGCGGTGATCGTTGCCGTGATGGTGGTAATTACCCATCAAAAAAATATCACTAGGTTGATAAAAGGCACGGAGAATAAAGTGCCTATTTTCAAGAATAGGGATAAAAGAAAATAATTCATTCTGCTGATTTTCACTGAGTTATAGTATTTTATTCAATATCTTTTTCTATCCATTTAGATTTTAGTAACTTTGCCTTCTTTTTTAAATCCTACATTATGTCAAGTAATCAGAACCTTTTAGAGAAATTGCAGTATAAGGATGAAAAAAATTTACTGATTCAAGGCTTGCCTTCTTCAGTGGAGAAACAATTTGCAAAGCTTTCTTATAATAAAAACTTAACGCCCTTATTAAAGACGCGTAAAATTGATTTTGCTTTAATTTTCGCCATCAATCAATTACAGTTAAATAATATCTTAAAAGAGGTTTTTAGTGCTTTGCACCCAGAAAGTAAACTTTGGATTGCCTATCCTAAAACCACTTCTAAAATAGTATCTGATTTAAACCGTGATGCTAGCTGGGAGATTCTTTCTAAAAACGATTATGAAGCTATTCGTCAAGTAACATTAGATCATGTTTGGACTGCTATGCGATTTAAAAAAGTAGATCAGTTGCCTAATAAAAATCGCACTTTCGTAGAGTTTAAATCTGCCGATATTAAAGTGGACGATTTTGAAAAAAGATTAATTGCACTTCCTATAGAATTAGATAAATTATTTACAGCAGATGAAGAGGCGAGAGAGTTTTTTACTTCTCTTTCCATCATCAATCAAAAAGAATATTTAAGCTGGATTCAAGGAGCTAAAAAGGAAGAAACCAAGCAAAAGAGATTAGAAGCTACTTTGGAAAAATTATTAGCAGGGAAACAAAATCCTTCAGAGAAGTAATAATTGGTTACTTTAAAATAACTGTACCAATACTTTGAGTCAGCTCTCGTTCTACTTGTTTCAAGTGTTTGTGTATATGCAAAAGGTGTAACTGCTCTGATTCTGGAGCTGTTTCCAAATCTCGTTGATTTTGTTCCATCATCTTTTTCACTTTCCTAAGTTTAAAGTACATTAAACTTATTTCTACTTCGGTTAAAAAGTTTTTCTCTTCTACTTTTTTAGTGATACCTAATTTTTCATTCCATCTTTGGCTGAGTTCATGTTCGGGAGCAAACAATTCCACCACCCATTGTTGAATGCGAGGGTCCTCATGGTATTGCAATGTTTTTCCATTGGGATTTTTCCCTTCTTCCTGCCACTTCTTGTAGGCCTCTAATAAATGAATCATTTCCACATTCTCAAAAGGGAAGGAGTCTATTTCTTCAAATACCCAGGCATATACTTTTTTGCCATTCTCGAGTAATTCATTTCCATGTTCAATGACGACTCTCATTAAATTTTTCTCGTGGACTAAATCACGATCTACTAATAAATCATTATTCTCTATTTCGTTTTCAGCATTCGGGAAGCTTGGCATTAAGATGGCTGCTTCATCAAAGGACATTTTCTTTTCCTCTTTAACAATCTTATCGCGTTTAAATTTATTGACTAACTGGGTTAAACCTGTTTCATCAATACGAAGTAGAGAGCTACACTTTTTAACATACTCCTGTAGCTTGGTAAAGTCTTCTGGTTTATTAATCTTACTAAGTGTTTCAGCAATCTGATTCACTAAGGAGTTCTTTTTATTTAAATCATTGCCTACTTCTTTTAACTGCACTTCTAGTTGAAATAAGACAAAATCCTTTTTATCTGATTGTACAAAGCTTCTAAATGCATCCGGGCCTACTTTATTGACATAGCTGTCTGGATCCTCCTTGTCTGGAATTAAAACTAATTGAACATTTAAGCCTTCTTCCAGCGCCATGTCCAATCCTCTTAATGCTGCTTTTACACCCGCAGCATCCCCATCATAAATAATGGTAAGGTTAGGGGTGTATTTTTTGATGAGTCTTAATTGGTCAATGGTTAAAGAAGTTCCACCACTCGCCACTACGTTTTCAATACCTGCTTGGTGTAAGCTTACCACATCTGTATATCCCTCTACCAATAAACATTCATTTTGTTTGTCAATGGAAGTGCGCGCAAAATAGGAGCCGTATAAAATTCTACTTTTTACATAAATTTCATTTTCTGGCGTATTAATATATTTGGGCGACTTATCATTTTTTGCAATTTGTCTCGCACCAAATCCTATAATTTTTCCAGTATTCCCGTGAATAGGGAAAATAATTCTATCACGATAATTATCTTGCCATTCGCCATTTCTTTCTACCACCAAACCTGTGCGGGCAAACAATTCTGGATTAAATTGATTTTTTAATAATGCTTTTGCTAAACTGTCTTTATTGGAAGGGTTGTATCCAATTTTAAATTTTTCTACAATGGGTTTTAAAAAACCACGATGTTGTAAATAGGATTGTGCAATCGTTTCACCCGCTTCCGTTTCCCAATATTGCTGGGTGAAAAAATCCATTGCAAAATGGTTGATGGCATATAAACTATCTGCCACCTGTTGTGCCATTTTTTGCGCAGGACTGGTTTCTGTTTCTTCAATTTCTATATTATATCTTGCCGCTAACCATCTTAAGCTTTCTACATAACTAAACTTCTCATGCTCCATTAAAAAAGTGATACTATTACCACTTTTGCCACATCCAAAACATTTGTAAATTTCTTTCGCCGGAGAGACTGTAAATGAAGGCGACTTTTCGTTATGGAAAGGACAATTCCCAATATAGTTGGTCCCACGCTTTTTTAACTTCACAAATTCGCCCACGATATCAATGATATCAATTCGTTGAGTAATTTGTTGTATGGTTTGCGGGGTAATCATGACGACGAAAATAACTAATATTGGCTTATTTAGGACTTAAAATTAGGGAAGAAGGGTTATTTGGCTAAGTAGCCTCATTATTCTGGATTAGTGAACTCCATATCATCACTATCTAATAATTCTCGCTCTATTTCCTCCATTTGAACAATATCCCAGGCTTCAGATTCGGTGGGAGTCATATTCATCATTTCGGCGAAATCGGTATTGTCTAGACTGTCTTGTAGTCCTTTGGATAGGGAACAAATGACAAAAGAAGCATTATTGTCATAAAATCTTTGCTGTGCATTGGCAAATGCCTCCATCACCTCAGGGTCCCATTGTGTTATATTTTGACAGTTCAATACCAGATTTTTAGGCGCTTTTCCTAAAATATCAAGGGTCAGTGCCTCAATTTCTGGCACGAGATTTGAAGTTAATTCAGTATCGAGAAAGGTTAACACGGTAAATTTCTCCTTAAGGTCGTTTTTGTATTGCATGGATGATGATATAAAAGGTTGATAACTAAGTAATACTTCACATACTTTAGGTCAAAAATATTCGTTAATCTTGTAACAGCCCCAAATTTAAATATGGATAATAATTTTTCAACACAAGTTAAGGAAATCATTTCTTATAGCCGTGAAGAGGCCTTAAGATTAGGCAATGACTTTATTGGGGCCGAGCATCTGATGCTTGGACTTATTAGAGATCAAGAAAATACCGCCATTAAGGTTTTAAAACAACTCAATGTCAATTTGGGGGAACTCCGAAAAGAGATTGAATTAGCGGTGAAGGACAAGTCGGGTAAAAACGTAGCTAATATTAATAGTTTACCATTAACAAAGCAGGCCGAAAAAGTAATTCGCGTTACGGTGTTAGAGGCGAAGGCTTTAAAAAGTCCAATGGTAGAAACGGAACATTTGCTTTTAAGTATTTTAAAGAATAAAGAAAATATAGCCACCCAAATTTTAAATCAGTTTGATGTGGACTATGATTTATTCCGAACCGAATTAGGAATGGTGGGATCTTCCCCTTCTAGTCCAGTGAATCCTCCAAGTTCAGAATTTCATGAAGAAGGAGAGGATGAATTTGATGAAGAAAAAAGAGGGGGCGGTCCATTTGGGGGTGCTTCTAAGGCGAAAGCAACTGCATCTGCGAGTAAATCTAAAACCCCAGTATTAGATAATTTTGGTAGAGATATTACAAAGTTAGCGGAGATGGATGCCTTGGATCCTATTGTAGGACGTGAGGCAGAGATTGAAAGAGTGAGCCAAATTTTAAGCAGACGTAAAAAAAATAATCCCATTTTAATTGGTGAACCTGGGGTGGGTAAGACTGCTATTGTGGAAGGTTTAGCACTTCGCATTGTACAACGTAAAGTAAGTAGAGTTTTATTTGATAAGCGTGTGATTTCTCTGGATCTTGCTGCATTAGTGGCGGGTACTAAATATCGTGGTCAGTTTGAAGAGAGAATGAAAGCGATCATGAATGAATTAGAAAAAAACAGAGATGTAATTTTATTCATTGATGAAATACATACCATAGTTGGAGCAGGAGGCGCAAGCGGATCTTTAGATGCCTCTAATATTTTTAAACCCGCTTTAGCGCGTGGAGAATTACAATGTATTGGAGCCTCTACTTTAGATGAATATCGCATGCACATTGAAAAAGATGGCGCATTGGATAGACGTTTCCAAAAAGTAATCATTGAGCCACCTAGTGTAGAGGACACGATCATTATTTTAAATAATATCAAATCTAAATACGAGGATTATCATAGTGTAGTGTATGATCAAGAAGCCATTACCGCTTGTGTGAAATTAAGTGATCGTTACATGACGGATCGTTTATTACCCGATAAAGCAATTGATGTATTGGATGAGGTAGGGGCAAGAGTGCATTTAAAAAATATCAATGTGCCTCAGGATATAGTGGAATTAGAAAAGCAAATTGAAGAAGTTAAAAACGAAAAAAATAGAGTTGTCAAGAGTCAACGTTTTGAAGAAGCTGCTAGTTTAAGAGATACAGAGAAAAAACTAGGGGAAGCATTGGAAAAAGCAAAAGGACAATGGGAGGAAGAAAGTAAGAATAAAAGATTCCCCATTAACGAAGAAAATATTGCCGAAGTAGTGAGCATGATGACAGGTATTCCTGTGAAGAGAATGGTAGAAGCAGAAACTACAAAGCTTCGTAAAATGGCGGATGAGATGAAAGGGATGGTGATAGGACAAGACGATGCTATTGGCAAAGTGGTGAAAGCGATTCAAAGAAATAGAGTGGGCTTAAAAGATCCTAAAAAACCTATTGGAACATTTATATTCCTAGGACCTACTGGGGTGGGTAAGACCGAATTAGCTCGTGCATTGGCGCGTAATATGTTTGACTCAGAAGAATCTTTGATTCGTATTGACATGAGTGAATACATGGAGAAATTTTCAGTGAGTCGTTTAATTGGTGCTCCTCCAGGATATGTAGGGTATGAAGAAGGGGGACAGTTGACCGAAAAAGTAAGACGCAAACCTTATTGTGTAATTTTATTAGATGAAATTGAAAAAGCGCATCCAGATATTTATAATATTTTATTACAAGTGTTAGATGATGGTATTTTAACCGATGGGTTAGGTCGTAAGGTGGATTTTAAAAACACTTTAATCATCATGACTTCTAATATTGGTGCTCGTCAATTAAAAGAATTTGGAGATGGAGTAGGGTTTGCTACAGCAACACGTGTGCAACAAACCGAAGAGAATAATCGTTCTGTGATTGAAAAAGCGTTGAAGCGTACTTTTTCACCTGAGTTTTTAAACAGGGTGGATGATGTGATTGTATTTAATTCATTATCTAAAGAAAATATATTTGACATCATTGATATTATCATGAAAAATGTATTGGGTAGATTGGTGAACTTAGGTTTAAACCTAGTCCTTACTGCCGAAGCCAAAACATTTATTGCAGATAAAGGGTATGATATTCAATTTGGAGCCAGACCTTTACATAGAGCCATTCAAAAGTATATTGAAGATCCATTAGCGGAAGAAATTTTAAATTTCAGTGTGAAGGAAGGAGATACATTGATTGGTGATTTTGATGCAGCTCAAAACAAATTAGTATTTGCTTTGCAAAAAAAGGATAAAGAGAAAACCTCTAAGTCTAAAGAAGCTTAATTTAGTTTTCTATCCTAAAACTATTTCTTTAAAACGAAAAGTATGCAAAAACGAAGAAAGTTAATTCAGTCCTTGTTTTTAGCGCCTTTTATACCAGCTCATGCTTTTGCAAAAGAGAAGTGTATAGAAAAACCAAATGCTTTAAATCCATTAAGTCGCCGGTTTAAATTGAGTTTAAATGCGTATTCATTTAATGCGCCATTAACCAAAAAGGAAATCACCATCGAAGAAGTGATTGATTTTTGTGGGACCTTAAATTTAGATGCGATAGATTTAACAGGCTATTATTTGCAAAATTATCCAGCGGTCCCAAGTGATGATTATTTGGCTCAAATTAAAAACAAAGTTCATAAAGCAGGATTGAGTATTAGTGGAACTGGTATTCGAAATGACTTTGGTAATCCAGATCCTAATACACTTACAAAGGAAATTGAATTTGTAAAGTCTTGGATTGATGCGGCAGCCAAATTAGGCGCTCCTGTGATCCGAATATATAGTGCTAAAAAAATACCAGATGGCTATACTTGGGAACAGGCAGCTCAATGGATTATCGCGTCCTTTAAAGAATGTGTAGATTATGGAAAAAAGAAGGGAGTGATTGTTGCGATGCAAAATCACAATGATTTTATCACCACCGCCGAGCAGTGTATTTATTTTATTGAAAGATTAGATAAGGATTGGTTTGGATTAGTAGTGGATACCGGAAACTTTCAAATCAAAGAAGCGTATAGTCAAATTGAATTAGTGGCTAATTATGCTGTGAATTGGCAAGTTAAGGAATTAGTGACCATTCAGGGAGTGAATCAACCTATGGATCTTAATAAGCTTATGAAAGTGATTGCGGATTCTAATTATAAAGGCTATTTACCTACAGAGACATTAAGTCCTGGTGATCCAAAACAAATACTTCCTCCTTTTTTACAAAAAGTTGCCACAGCCATAGAGCCCTATATGTAAAAAGACTCAATAGCACTTTGAGTCTTTTTAATTTTCTTATAATTACTAATAGATTATTACTTATTCCTTCAATAATCTATTACTGAATCACAATTGGATTTTGTAATGCTGTTTCAAAATTTTCTAAATAATGAAACCATTCTTCCGCAGAATGTATATCTCCCATTTTGTTCCAAGCAGCTCCTTTATAATAAGTGAATGGGGTATGTGCATTGGTTGAAACGGTAGCTAATAAATGTCCTTTTTGTAAAGACATTTTATTTTCGGTATGAGGTATTATACATGCGACTCCAATAGTTCCGTCTATACCATCTTTACCATGTGCAGGCTCCCAATATCCTAAAATTCCTTTTTGTTCATTTAACATCATAGCGCCTGCTTCTGCTCTGCGAGATATTCCAATGGCTAAGGGAAGTGCTTGACTTCCTGTATAATCATAAGAAGCAATCACTTTACTTAGTTGTGATCCTGCATCAAGGGAGATTTGTTTAGAAACTGTAGTCGCAGTACCATCCACATTCCATGAATCATAGTACAATATAAAACTACTTCTTAAAGGTCCATTATCCAGTACTTTCCAACGAGTATAATTTTTAGGGAACCAAATAGAATCTTTTAAAATAGGAGCGATATCACCCGCGCCTAAAAAATAACCTACATGGTAATAATCTAATCCCGTTCCATTGTCCTCATGATACTTATTAGTACTATACCATAAGTTTAAAATCATCTTAGGGGTACGCTTCGACCATACATCTGTACCATAAGCATTTTCCTTGGGAGTGGCTTCCAAAGCCTTGCCATACATACGGTGTGCAATTTTATCATTTTCCCAAGCAAAGTCATCTTTACGTTCTGGGATAAATCGGCAATAGGTTTTGGTTTCAAACACAGGTCTTTTTCCTTTGCTTAATTGAATTTGAATCGCACTCTTAGCTGGAATAGAAACTTCTACCAATAAATTTTGAATGGTAGTGTTCCCTTGATATTCAAATTGGTAACTAATCATTTTTTTATTAGAACCTTGTGTAATCACTAAAGCATTGGTATCAAGGGTTGCATACTTAGCTATCACTTGTGACCAAGGAATGGTAACTACTTCATTATTCCTATTGATGGAGGAGTTGTTTTTTAAAGTAATGCTTTGTGCACTAGCAATATGGCAAAACATTACTGCTTGCATTAATATCATTCCACCCACTTTAATAAAGTATCTTTTCATTTTAAATATTTAAATCCATTATTTTAAATACCAATCTTTATAGCGTTTTAAAGCCTCTAAGAAATAATAATCGGCATATACTAAAGGCACATCAATTTCAGAGTTTAATGTTAAAGCACCCACACAATGCTTGATTAAAAAACCTCCGTTTTCTCCATACTTTGCACGGTAAGTGTCATTGGATAATGATTCTAACATTTTAACAGAAGCGTTAATGTATTTTTCTTTTTGTTCGCCTTTTGTAAATTGACCTAATTCCATTAAAGCAGAAGCGGTAATGGCTGCGGCAGACGCATCACGGTAGGCTAGTGGTTGTTGGCCTGCATCAAAGTCCCAATAAGGAACAAAGTCCGATGGTAAATTTGGATGGTTCAAATAAAATTCTGCAATATTTTTTGCGAGTGTTAAATAGGCTTCATTTTTAGTATCGCGATACATGGTGATAAAGCCATACAATCCCCAAGCTTGACCACGAGACCATGCGGAAGTATTAGCAGCTCCTTGATGCGTAGTTTTGCGTAAAACTTTTCCAGTAGTTTCATCAAAATCTACCACATGAAAAGAACTATAATCGGGACGATAAAATTCCTTCATGGAGGTATTGCTATGTGTTACTGCAATTTGTTGAAACTTAGGATCGCCACCATGCTGAGTCACCCAGTTTAACATTTCTAAGTTCATCATGTTATCAATGATCACTGGGCAATTAAAATATTTATTTTTATTCCAGGATTGAATCGCTTTCATAGTAGGGCGGTATCGAGTAGAAAGTGATTCTGCAGATCTAAAAATGATTTGCTTGTAGGTTTCGTCTTTAAATAAACGATAAGCATTTCCGAAACTGCAAAACATCATAAATCCTAAATCATGATTACCTGTATAAGTTTGATTAGGTTCAATTACTTTTAAGGCTCTTAGAGCCTCCGTTTTTATTTTTTCATCCTTAGTTTGTTCGTAGATGTATAATAACGAACCAGGATAAAAACCAGTACACCACCATGTGATTTCACGAGACAATAATTGATTATTTTTTGCATCAAAAGATTGTGGCATTTTATCTTGCAACACTTTAGTCATTAAATAAGAATATTGACTATCAGCAAAAGCAAAATTTTGGGTAATGAGTCCTCTCATTTTTTGATTGCGATCTAAATTTTGTGCTTTTAAGGGTAGATTAAAAAAAATAATCATACCGAGGACGAACAATTTACATTTCATAAATTTCATAAGTTGTTATTTAAAAATATATTTTACCTTTATTTTAATTGCGAGTAAACTTCAAACATTTTGAATCGTCTAACATGCAATCAAGTGATATTAAATTACAGGTGTTAAAATAACTAAATTCATGCAAACAAACAATGTTTTTATCGAAAACGAAATAGTAGAATGGGAGCAAGTAGCCCCAGGTGTCTCTAGGTCTATTTTAGCCTTCGAGGACAGTTTAATGTTGGTGAAAGTTAAATTTGAAAAGCTAGCGATTGGAGTATTGCATCAACATGTTCATGTTCAAATTAGCTATGTTGAATCGGGTGTTTTTGAAGTAGAAGTAGGTGGGGTCAAAAAAATACTAAAAAAAGGGGATACCTTTTTTGCACCCTCCAACATTTGGCATGGAGTGGTTTGTTTAGAGGAAGGCGTTTTGTTAGATTCTTTTAGCCCCATGAGAAAAGACTTTTTAAAAATTATTTAATCATTATATTATGACAATTCCTGATAAAGCGATGAATTATTATAATGACAATTTCTTGCTTACAAATAATGATAGTCAACCAAGTAATTTGAGTCAAACAACTTATTATAATAAAACAAATAATTTGAGTTGTGCAAACAATTTAATTGGTACCAACAATTTAAGTGGTACAAGTAATTTTAGTATCAATATAAAGTCCTCACTCGTATTATTTTCTTTCATTTGTTTGTTACTCTCATCCCAATTAGGGATGGCTCAAAAAAGCAAAACATCATCTACCGTTTCTACAACTTCTAAATCAACTATATCCAAAGTAATTCCTTCAAAAGATTCTCTTTCTTGTTGTAGTAAATTACCGCCTCGTTTTAATGCTTTTGGAATAAAGGTGGACAAGCATGATGGAATGGTTTGGATCCCCAGCGGAACCTTTGTGATGGGAGGGAATAATAATCAAGCACGAAAGGATGAATATCCCAATCATAAAGTTCAATTGACTGGTTTTTATATGGACGCTACGGAAGTCACTAATGAACAATTTGAAGCCTTTGTGAAAGCCACAGGTTATATTACTACAGCAGAAAAAGATGTGGATTGGAACGAAATAAAAAAACAACTGCCTGCTAATACGCCAAAGCCGGATGACTCTTTATTAAAAGCAGCTTCACTCGTGTTTCGTAAAACAACAGGGGAAGTAGATTTGAACGATTATAGTCAATGGTGGAGTTGGACCAAAGGTGCTAATTGGAAACATCCAAGCGGCCCTCAGTCTAATATTATAGGGAAAGAAAAATATCCTGTGACGCATGTAAGTTGGGATGATGCCAATGCTTATTGCAAATGGGCTGGAAAAAGATTACCTACCGAGGCCGAATGGGAATTTGCCTCAAGAGGAGGCTTGTTAAATAACACCTACAGTTGGGGGAATGATTTTGAAGAAAATGGAACAGCTCATTGCAATTTTTGGCAAGGTTCTTTTCCTTATTTAAATACTAATAAGGATGGTTTTTTAGGGGCGGCTCCTGTAAAATCATTTGCCCCTAATAAATACGGATTGTATGATATGGCGGGCAATGTTTGGGAATGGTGTGCCGATTTGTATAACAATTCCTATTACACTCAATTAAGTAAACAGGCTATTTCCATCAATCCTAAAGGCCCCTCAAAAAGTTATGACCCCGATGAACCTACTATCAGCAAAAGAGTGATGAGAGGCGGTTCTTATTTATGTAATGATTCTTATTGTAGTGGCTATCGTGTATCTGCTCGAATGAAAAGCTCACCTGATTCTGGCATGGAACATCTTGGATTTAGATGTGTAGCAGACAAAGACAAATAATATATTAATAAGCCATTATTTATTTTTACAAATAGTATACCGAATTATCCCATTAAAATTTAAAAATCCCCTATGCGTTCTTTATTTATTCTCGCTTTCATTTTTTTACAACTTTCAGTACAATCACAAAACATTTTCTCCACAGGGGAGCCACTTAAAATAGATGTGGATAAGCTGGTGAATGCTAAATTAAAAATTGCTTCGAATGATCCGATTGCTAAATCAGTGTATCAAGCTTTAATCAAAAAAGCGGATGATGTCATGAAATTGAAGCCAAGGAGTGTGATGGATAAAACAGATATTCCTCCTAGTGGAAGTAAGCATGATTATGTAAGCTTAGCCCCTTATTGGTGGCCAGATCCAGCAAAACCTAATGGTTTGCCTTATATTAAAAAAGATGGATTAATTAATCCGGAAGTTAAAAACTTTCCTGATAAAGAACACATGCCTAAGCTTTGCGAGAATGTATATTTATTGGGATTGGCCTATTATTTTAGTGGCAATGATAAGTATGCGCAAAAAGCAAGTGAAATATTAAGTGTATGGTTTATTGATACTGCAACTAGGATGAATCCGAATTTAAATTTTGCGCAAATGGTGAAGGGGATTAATAATGGAAGAGGAACCGGTATTATTGATACAAGACATTTTAATTTTGCGATTGACGGCATTCATTTAATTGAGTCCTCTAAATATTGGACCAAGGAAAAAAACAATGCCACCAAAAAATGGTTTACTGAATTTTTATATTGGTTGGATAATAGTCCAAATGGGGTAGAAGAAAAATTAACCAAAAATAATCATGGCATTTGGTATGATGCACAATGTTTAGGAATCGCATTGTATGTAGATAATATACAAATGGCCCGTGATATTGTAAAAAGATCCTTAGTAAGATTAGATGAGCAATGCAATGCCGATCATTTATTTCCTCTTGAAATGGAAAGAACGAATTCTTTACATTATTCCACCTTTAATTTAGTGGCATTTAGTGTGTTAGCTCAATTAGCAGAAAAGGTAGGGGTTAATTTTTGGGAAACTGAAACGGAGCATCACCACTCATTACATAAAGCTTATACAGCTTTATTGCCTTATCTTAAAAAAGAAAAAGTGTGGACGCTTCAGGAAATTACTCCTTTTGATTTTCAAGATGGGAATGTGGTTTTATACTATGCGTATAAAAAGTTAAATTGCAATGATTGTTTAGAGTTTATTAAAAAAAATACAGGAGACAATTATTCTTATTTATTATTACAACTTTTATAATTTAAAATATTATTTATGATCAGTTTTGGGGTTCAAAATAAAATTGCATTAGTCACAGGTTGTTCTAGAGGAATAGGGTTAGCTATTGCAGAAGCTTTGGCGCAAGCAGGTGCCGATATTATCGGGGTATCTAATAGTATGCCAGCATCAGGAAGTGAAGTAGAGAAGGCGGTGAAAGCAGCAGGGCGTCAATTTTATCCTTATGCAGTTGATTTTTCAAATAGAGAAGCTTTGTATACTTTTTTAGAGAAAGTAAAAGCAGAACATCCTCGAATTGATATTTTAATTAATAATGCAGGTAATATTATGCGTAAACCTGTTGCAGAGCATCCCGATGAATATTGGGATAAAATCATGGAAATTAATTTAAATGCTCAATTTGTAATTACGCGTGAAATAGGGAAAAGAATGCTAGCTGAAAAATTTGGTAAAATTGTTTTCACATGTTCTTTATTAAGTTTTCAAGGAGGTATTAATGTGCCAGGATATGCTGCAAGTAAAGGTGCGTTAACATCATTATTGAAAGCCTTTTCCAATGAGTGGGCAGCGCATGGTATTAATGTAAATGGGGTAGCGCCAGGCTATATTGAAACTGACAATACTGAACAATTAAGAGCCGATCCGGATCGTAGTGCTTCTATTTTATCTCGTATTCCTGCAGGAAGATGGGGTAAAGCAACAGATTTAGCGGGCGCTTATGTATTTTTGAGCTCACCTGCTTCCGATTACATGAATGGATCTATCATTACTGTTGATGGAGGTTGGATGGGAAGATAAGATTCGTCAATAAAATTATAATAATTTTAAAAAATAAGTTTTACAAATCATAAAAAATCAATACACCCATGGAAATAAGATTTCAAAATAGTCCATTAGAGACTAGTAAAATGAATACTTCCGAATTAAGATCCAATTTCTTAATTCCCGAATTAATGCAAGCGGGTAAAATGAAATTAGTGTATTCTCATTACGATCGTATGATTGTAGGAGGAGTGGTTCCAACAACAAATGCCATTGAATTACCTAATGAAGCAGAATTAAGAGCGAACTATTTTTTAGAACGCCGTGAATTAGGAATTATCAATGTGGGGGGTAAAGGGACGGTGGTTGCAGATGGTGTTAATTATGAGATTGAAAAATTAGAATGTGTGTACTTAGGAAAAGGGACTCAAAAAGTACATTTTGAAAGCAAAGAGGCGAGCTCACCTGCTCAGTTTTATATTTTATCAGTTCCTGCGCATCAAACTTATCCCAATACCAAAATGACCAAGGAACAAGCCTCTCCAGTGAATTTAGGAGAATTAGCTACTTCAAATAAACGTACTATTTACAAATACATACATAACGATGGTATTCAAAGTTGTCAATTAGTAATGGGCTTAACCACTTTGGAAGAAGGTTGTGTTTGGAATTCAGTGCCACCGCATACGCATACAAGACGAATGGAAGCTTATTTTTACTTTGATATCCATGAAGCGCACAGAGTGATGCATTTTATGGGAGAGCCTCAGGAAACGCGTCATGTAGTGATTGGTAATAATGAAGCAGTGTTATCCGCACCATGGAGTATGCATTTTGGAGTAGGAACTGCTAACTATGGTTTTATTTGGGGAATGGCAGGGGAGAACAAAGAATTTACCGATATGGATCCTGTACCTATTGCAACTATTAAATAAAAAATAAGTATACTATACTTTATTAAATATTAAAAAGCCTATTCATTTTGAATAGGCTTTTTTTATCAAACATCTTTTATAAAGCATCATTGTATCCTATTTTTTCAAGATCAAAGGCTTCGCATTTTTTTGTGCCTTCAAAGCTAATTCAGTAGATAAGAAACAATGTGCTTGTGGCATAGCGGTTTCGGTTCTGTTGATAATATCATCCACCAACAAAGGACCAAAAGGTAATTCTACATTATTACAATCTATATGAACCATTTCTTTTTGATTGGACATATACAAGTGATTGCCACCTTTTAATCCAGAGGCGATATTGGTATTTTTTCTCACTTCAATAAAACCTTCTGTACCTAAAATAGTTAATCGGCCATCCCCCCAAGTATCTAAACCATCGGGTGTAAACCAATCCACTCTAATATAACCTGCACCACCATTGCCTCTTAACATCACATCTCCAAAATCTTCAAACAAAGGTGTTTCTGGATGATGCACATTTCCTACTTGAGACATCATCACTTCGGCTTCCGTTGATCCTGTAAAGTGTAAGTATTGATCAAATTGATGAGAACCAATATCGGTTAAAATGCCACCATATCTTTTCTTATCCCAAAACCAATCAGGTCTTACTGCTAATCCTGTTTTACCTATGCCATTCGCTATGCGGTGAGGGGCTAAATTCACTGTCTGAATCACATTTCCTATCACACCTGCTTTCACCATTTGACTGGCTTTTTCGGTACCCTTGTTTTCAAATCTTTCACTAAACATGATGGAATAAATACGCTTCGTTTCTTTCTGCACTTTTTTCACTGCAGCTAATTGTTCCAAAGTAATAATCCCCGGTTTATCACTCAAGTAATCTTTTCCATGTTGCATCACACGAATCCCAAGAGGAGCACGCTCGTCAGGAATACCCGAACTTAAAACTAATTGAATGCTATTGTCTTCTAATATTTCTCTTTCATCTTTTGCAAGTTTTGCTTCGGGATAGGTTTTTAAAAATGTAGCTACTAAATCTGATTCTTTAGCATACAATGCAACTAGTTCACCTCCACCACGTTTAATCGCATTAGTCATTCCATAAATATGTGGATGGTTAATATTGATCACTGCAAACTTTATGCGATTGGGATATACTTTAATAGGAGATGCAGTTTGGCTTAACGTGGATGATTTTAATTCATTAGAAAATCCAGACAATAAAAACATGCCAGATAAAGCACTGGTGCTTTTTAAAAATTTTCTTCTATCTGATTTGGAAATACTCATCTTAGTTTATTTTGAATTTTAAAGTAATTATTATAAAGTGTAGGATAAATGAGGGGTGTTTTTTTTATTGTTATTTAATCTTCAGGTAACATTTCTACTTTTTTAATAAGTCGAATAGGGATTGCAATTTCTTTTCTTTTTTTAATAAATATTAAAACACTATCCATTTGTTTTTGAATGATACCCTCTATTATGGTCTTATCATCCATGCCAATTATTTTTAAATTGGTTTGGTGTTCAATAAAATAACTATAGGCAGATTTATTATAACTCTGTACTTGAGGTTGCTGAGAAATTACAGCTCCTTTTTTAGTAGTAATTACAATCACGCCTGCATTTCCTTGTGATCCATACGCAGTAGCTGATGCAGCATCTTTTAAAACAGAAATATTGTCTACGTCCTGAGGGTTAATATTCATAATATCACCATTAAAGACTGTCCCGTCCACTACAAATAAAGGCTGTTGTTGACTTCTAAAACTACTAATGCCTCTAATAGTGACACTTCCTGCTTTACCACCATTGGTGGTGACTTCCAAGCCAGGTACATCTTTTAGCATATCGTAAATATTCTTATACGTACCAACCGTTAATTTGGTTTGTGCGTGCAATGAGGTGGAAGTACAAATGATAAGAAATATTAAAAATATTTTTTTTAAGGTAGTCATATTATTTTTTTATAGGATCATTTCTGTCTTTTGCAAAAGCTTGATCATAATGAAGTCCTTTAAACTCGTTAGCTATAAATTGAATACCCTGCAAAATATGGTTTTTAAAAATAGGGTTTTGATAATTGTTTTTATCATGCCCTAAAGCCGTGATCCATATATGTCCACCTTGAAATGATTGGTACCAAACCGCAGGGAAATAATTATTAAAAGAACCTGCATTTTTTGTAATCAATTCAGATTGTGCAGGGTTTAAAGATGATAAATCGTGCATCATTAAAACTTTAATTCCTGGATATAATTCCTTCCCAAAATAACATTCATCTTCCTTTGTCCAAACTGCAGGCATATCTTTCATAGAAGGATGGGTAGGATCTATATTAATAATATTAAAAGATTGAAAATTGGCATGCCAAGAAAAGGTTTCGCCAATCATCATTTTAAACCAGGTCCAATTACGTTCGGTTCCTGTGACAGAATGTATTCCTACAAATCCTCCACCCGCTTCAATATATCTTCTAAATTGAACTCTTTGATCATCGTTATCAAACACATCATTATTGGTGCTAGTGAATATTAATAGATTGTATTTTTTCAAATTACTTTCGGTAAATACATTAGGATCATTAGATACCTCTACAGTAAAATGATATTCTACCCCTAATTGCTTGATATATTCAACAGATGATGGGATATTATCATGTACATATCCAGTACCATTTTTCGTATATACCAATACGGTACTGTTTTTTAATTTATTGACTCCATTGATGGGGTCAGAATTAATTCTATTGGAATGATTTGCATATGAAATCGTATAGCAAAATAGGGTCAAAAAAAGGGTTATTTTTTTCATAATATTTAATTGGTGAAGCAATTTAAAGCTAATCGTTAAACAATAATACAAACCATTTATTGATTTCACGAAATCGTTTTCGAACAATGTTAAAAAAAACTTAACATAAATAAGCGTACATATTAAGAAATATTATAAATTTAAATCACTTAATTTATGCTTGCCTGCTAAAATTGCTTAGATACCCTATGTCTTGAATAGTTTAATGGACTAGGTATATATTCATTTAAATGCTCGAAAGTATAATAGTATCAAGGGTTTGATAAAATTTTTGACGTTTGCTTGCCATCTATTTTAACTCATCAATGCGACTATTTTGAATTAGGTAAATCATTCAAAAATCAATTTTAGTTAAATGAAACAAAAACAAAAACCTTGCAAAATGCCTACATTGAGAGTGGCATTAGTGGTAAGCTTTCTTAGTTTGTTGCTTACTTCGACTGTAAATCTGCAAGCTCGAAACAATGCATCCGAATTGTTTTCGACCAAAAACTTGCCTCCTTCTAACGTAACTGGTAAAGTGGTAGATACCCGAAATTCTCCTATCGAAGGGGCTTCTGTGGTATTAAAAGGCACTAAAAATGGTGTCAATACCGATGCTCAGGGTAATTTTAGCTTAAAAGATGTTCCAGATAATGGAACGATCGTAGTAAGTGCCGTGGGTTACTTATCTAAAGAAGTGGCTGTTAAAAAAGGCGCTGCTTTAAATGTTACATTAACCGAACAAGTATCATCTTTAACAGATGTCGTGGTGGTAGGTTATGGTACCCAAAATAAGAAAGATTTAACGGGTGCTGTGGTTCAAATTAAAGCCACACAATTAGAAAATGAAAATCCTCGTTCAGTAGGAGATATGTTACGTGGTAATGCTCCAGGTTTAGATGTCGGTTTTGATGCAAGTACGAAAGGATCTAACGCTAGTTTACAAGTGAGAGGTAAAGGTACTTTGACAGCAAGTTCTAGTCCTTTAATTGTATTAGATGGAGTTATTTATCAAGGTGGTTTGGAAGACATCAATCCTAATGATATTGCTACTATTGATATCTTAAAAGATGCAAGTTCGGCTGCCGTATTTGGGGCTAGATCTGCGAATGGTGTTATTCTAATTACAACTAAAAGAGGTAAAGGTGGAAAACCCATCATTACATTCAATGATAATTTTGGATTTAATAAATTAGCTGCAAAGCCACACTTATTAGATGGTAATGAAATGCTTGATTTTAGAGCAGAAGCAATTTGGAGTATCGTAGGATATGACTCTACTTCTAAACCAGGAGTAAAGTACAAATTCTTGGATCCTCGTAAATTACCTGGTGCTATCAGTCAAGCAGACTGGATGGCATTGACCACTGCCACTGGTGATCCAGTAGTAGAGTGGTTGACTCGTTTGCGTTTAAAACCAATTGAGATTGCTAACTATCAAGCAGGTAAAATGTTGGATTGGGAAAAGTTAATTTATAATGACAATGCTTTACAACATGATCATACCGTAAGCATTGCACAACGTAAGGATGATTATAACTATTATTTCTCTTTAGGTTATTTAACTAATGAAGGTTTAACTAAAGGTGATGTATATAAAACATTCCGTACTCGTTTTAATTTGGAGTCTACAGCTGCTAAATTTTTAACTATTGGGGTGAATTTTCAGTTTGCGAATCGTGATGAAAGCTCCGTTCCTTTGAGCATGAGTGATGTCACTCGTACAACTCCTTGGGGTTCTATATTCTTGGATGATGGGGTGACTTTAAGAACCAGTCCAAATGATGATCCAGGTAATAATACGAATCCATTTATGGATCAATATTATACCGATCGTAGATACCAATACAATAATATGTTTGGATCCATTTATGTAAAAGGAAAGTTGCCTTGGGGTTTTTCTTATCAAGCCAACTTTTCTCCACGTTATGACTTCTTGATGGAATTTAACCATCAGTCCGCTTTAAACCCAACCATTGCTGCAAAAAAAGGGATTGTGGATAGAAGAAATCAAACTACGTATTCTTGGCAATCAGATAATATCTTAAGATGGAATCAGAAATTGGATAAGCATACAATCGAAGCTACTTTCTTATTCAATGCTGAAAAATTCCAATCTTGGAACTCTAAACTACACTCCGAAAACTTTGCTCCTAATGACAATTTAAGTTTCCATGCTGCACAGTCTGGTACAGCTGGCGTGGTGGTTTCAAGTGATGATCAAATTTCAACAGGGGATGCCTTGATGGGAAGAGTGAACTACAACTATGATCAACGTTATTTCTTTACTGCAACTGCTCGTCGTGATGGATATTCTGCATTTGGACAACAAAACCCTCGTGCCACTTTCCCTTCGGTAGCATTAGCATGGGCTATTAATGAAGAAAAATTCATGAAGTCCACTGAAAAATGGTTAGACTATTTAAAATTAAGAGCTTCTTATGGTGAAAATGGTAACCGTGAAATTGGACGTTATGCGGCTTTATCTAATTTATCTTCTAGTTCTTATGTATATGTAACACCGGGTGGAGTTACTTTTAATGGATCTACTGTTCAAGCATCTAACTTATCTAACCCTAGTTTGAAATGGGAGAGAAACGCTTCTTTCAACTATGGTTTTGACTATAGTATCTTAAAAGGAAAGATTAGTGGTTCGGTAGATATGTATGATCGAGTGACCAAAGATTTATTAGTGAATCGTTCTCTACCTACTGTGGTTGGATTTAATAGTATTTTAGTAAACTTAGGAGAAGTTGAAAATAAAGGAACTGAGATTACTATTAATACAGTGAATATGGAAAGTAAAAACTTTACTTGGAAATCATCAATAGGTATTTGGTGGAATAAAAATACCATCAACCATTTATATGGTGCCACACCAGATTTTGATGCTACTGGTAAACAAATTGGTACCACAGAAAAAGATGACTTAACCAACCAATGGTTTATAGGACATTCTATTTCTTCAGTGTATAACTACAAAATTGTTGGAGTATGGCAAATAGCGGATGCAGCTACTGCAGCTAAATATGGTTATAAACCAGGTGACTTCAGATTAGAAGATACTAATAATGATGGAGCATATACCATTGCTGACAAGCAATTTTTAGGAGAAACAACCCCTAAATATTCTTGGAACTTAAGAAACGATTTTAGAGTTTTCAAAAACTTTGACATCTCTTTCACTTTATATTCTAAAGTAGGTCAATTAAGTTCATTTAGTGAAGCGACAAACTCTCAATTAAACGGCGGTAACGTATTTTATGATCGTACCAATTTTTATAAAATACCTTATTGGACACCCACAAACCCTATCAATGAATATGCAGGGATAGCTTCTAACGTAGGGGGACCAGTTTCTTGGAATGTTTACCGTAAATCTTCTTTTGTAAGATTAAGCAATATGAGTGTAGCGTATAACTTACCTCAAGCGGTTGCACGCAAGCATAAATTAGAAGCGGTTAAATTTTATATGAATGTGGTGAATGCACATGTATTTACAGATTGGATTTATTTCGATCCTGAAAATAAAAATGGTACTAGTGGCGGTGCACATACTCCATATACTATAAACTTTGGCTTAAACCTTACTTTATAAGCTAACTTAAAACTATTCAAACAAGATTGATATGAAAAATAACATTAAATACTTTGGACTTTTTGCCTACCTATTTTTGGTAGTGGCATCAAGTTGTAACAAGGATTGGTTAACACCTACTCCTTTGTCTATATACTCGCCAGAAAACACATTTGTGGATAAGGCTGGGTTTACTGCTGGTTTAGCCGCATGTGCTAAAAACCTACGTGATGAATATTTCGGCGATGGTTCACCTATCATCACTGAAAATATATTTTCAGATATTTCTGTTGAGGGGACCGATGATAAAACAGGTCCTGCACAAAATATGGATTTGCAAATTCGTCCTGATGCACAATTAAACAGCCCCGATTTTAATAGAATTGGTTGGTATTGGGATCAAGAATGGATAGGAATTCGTTTAGCAAATACTTTAATCACTCGAATTCCAAAAGCAACTGCAGTATCTGATGCTGATAAAAATATCTTATTGGGTCAAGCTTACTTCTTTAGAGCTTTTGATTACTATCGTTTAACCAATCAATTTGGAGATGTTCCATGTCCTTTAACTGAGATTACGACCGCTAAAGTAGATTTTGCTACAGTGAAGCGTGATGTGATTTTAACTAAAATGAAACAAGATCTTGAATTTGCGGTGCAATATGTGCCTTGGGTGATGGATAAAGGTGCGGTTAACAAAGGAGCTTGTTATCATTTATTGGCTAAGATAAATTTAGCATTAGGATTATTTGATGACGCTATTACAGCTACAACTGCTGTGATTAATAATGGTACTTTTAAAATCGTGACTGCTCGTTTTGGAGTAGATGCTGCTGTAAAGACTAAAAATGTAACTTGGGATTTACACCGTCCAGATAATAAATCTTTAGCTGCAAATACCGAAGCATTATTTTTAGTGACTGATCGTTTTGGTAACGCTGGATCTTATAGTTATGGTGTGAGTACACAAGGTACTCGTATTATGCGTCAAACCAATCCAGGTATTTCTATTGGATCAAACGTTATAACACCTTCAGGAAAAGCGGGAGCTTCTGCTTCTGGCGGTTTGGAAATTGATATTATGAATTTATACGGACGTGGTATTGGACGTTGTCGTTCGACTCCATATGAGTATAAGGATATTTGGGATGATACAAAAGATTACAGACATGATTCTGTTTCTGGAAATTATATGTTTATGGAGAATGTACGTTATTATGCTCCTGCATTAAAAGGAGTAGATACAGCCTATGGTTTACGTATGCGTTTGTATAGTGGTACTAAATTGTTATGTTCAGATACATTACGTAGTTGGTATCCTTGGCCTCATTACAAAGTTTATGTTCCAGATCCAGAAAACAACCCAATGCAAGGTGGACATAGTGACTGGTATGTATTCCGTATCGCTGAAACTTACTTGTTACGTGCTGAAGCTTATGCTTGGAAAGGTGACTTTGCAAGTGCTGCTGCAGATATCAACGTAGTGCGTACGCGTGCGGGTTGTAGTCCATATACTGCATCACAAGTGACTAGCATTGATCAAGTGTTAGATGAAAGAGCACGTGAATTGTATTGGGAAGAGCCACGTAAAACAGAGTTAACGCGTATTGCCTATATTTTTGCGAAAACAGGAAAGGTAGCACCTAACGGTAAAACTTATTCTTTAAACAGTTTTTCTACATCTAATTATATGATTGATCGTCTTTTAGTTAAGAATATTTTTTACAAGAATAATTTCCTTACAGTTCGTGGTGATATGATGAAAATTAGTCAGTACCATGTATTATGGCCTATACCACAAGCGGCCATCTTAGGTAATACGGGTGGACGTATCAATCAAAATATTGGCTACTCTGGTGCGGAATTAAACGTTCCTGCTTTGGATAAAATCCCTGAGCAATAAGAATACTATAAATATTTTTATAATATTAGGTTTATAAAAAAAGCCTTCTCGATATTTCGGGAAGGCTTTTTTTTGTTCATAAGCGGTTCATATGTTATTCATTTTTCAATTTTTATATCATTATTGTTTGATTCTTATATGCATAATTTTTCGTAATTTACTGATTCAAAATTTCGATGATCCTATGAAAAAAAAGAATGCAAAATCCGCTCATTTAACTGAGACATCTGAAACAACTGCATCTCCTAAATCCTCTTTAAGTCGTAGAGAATTTGTTGAAAATACTGCAAAAGCATTTACAGGATTTATGATTCTTCCTCGTTTTGTTTTAGGAGGAAAAAATGCTTTGGGTGAAAAAATCATTGCACCTAGTGATATGATTCAATTAGGTTTTATTGGTACAGGAAAACAAGGCCGTACATTGACAAACTATTTCTTAAAAACGGGTGAAATAAAAATTGGAGCTATTAGTGAAGTGTATCAAGCAAAAGCGCAATTGACTTTAGATAGCATTAAAACATTTTATCAAAAAAATCCAACAGCTGGGACATATTCTGATATTCCGGTTTATAATGACTTTAGAGAGTTATTAGCTTTAAAAAATATTGATGCAGTCGTGATTGCGTCTCCCGATCATTGGCATGCTGCCATGGCAGTAAGAGCGGCAGAAGCAGGGAAGGATATTTATTGTGAAAAACCATTGTCCTTAACAGTGAAAGAAGGGCGTGCGATGGTCAATGCAGCTCGAAAAAACAAACGTGTATTTCAAACAGGAAGTATGCAACGTTCTTGGAATGAATTTAGACAAGTGGCTGAATTCATTCGTAATGGTTATATAGGTGAAGTAAAATCGGTGAAAGTAAATGTAGGGCCACCACCTACACCTTTTGATTTACCGGAGGAAGCAGTGCCGGAAGGATTAGATTGGTTAAAATGGTTAGGTCCTAATAGCTTTACACATTTTAATTCCGAATTAGCACCACCTGTATCCAAAGATATTTTCCCTAATTGGAGAATGTATAATGAATTTGGGGGCGGAAAAGTAACCGATTGGGGGGCACATATGTTTGATATTGTACAATGGTCCTTAGATATGGATCATGCAGGACCTTCTAAAGTATTTGGTCCCGATAAGGATCATGCTTTTTTAACTTATGAATATCCTAATGGAACGGTGGTAACACATGAGCCATGGGAGTGGAATAATGCGATATTATTTCAAGGTACCGAAGGAGTTATTAAAGTGCAAAGAGGAAAAGTGGAAACCACGCCAGCTTCTTTAAAAGATAAAGTGATTGGACCTAACGAAAAGCATGTCTACAAAAGTGAAAATCATTACAAGGATTTTTTACAAGCCATGAGAGATCGCTCCAAACCTATTTGTGACGTTGAAATTGGACATCGTACTGCTAGTATGTGTAATATTGGTAACATAGGATATCAATTAAAACGACCTTTACAATGGGATGCAAAAAAAGAACAATTCTTGCATGATGCAGAAGCCAATGCATTACTGGGTAGAAAATTATATAATGAGTGGGCGATTAAAATATAATGAATAACAAGTCTAATGTAGTGTAGACGATGAAAGGGATACTATTAAGTATTTTATAAAAAATGGTCAAATAGATTCGATGAAAAAAATATATTTATTAGGTTTTATATTCATACACTTGACTGCAATGTCTCAAGTGACGATTCGTAATATTTTACAAAATAAATATACACTTTCAGCCGTTCAATCAAGTGTAATAGCTCAGTCCAATTATACGCCTTATCCTACTTCGCCTGAACAATGGAAAGCGCAAGTGCCAGATAGTGTTTTAAAGCATCTTATCAAAGAAGCCGAATTGGAACTTAAATTTAATTTTGAACCAGTTACCGCAGCAGTGGCTTTAACTTATGTGAGAACAGGGGATCGTACCGAACATGCCAATATTTCATTTGCTAAAAGAGCAGTGTTACTAAAATTTATTTTAGCAGAATCGGTTGAAAATAAAGGTCGTTTTATGGAACCCATCATCAATGGGTTATGGTCGATATGTGAGGAAAGTTTTTGGGGAGTACCTGCTCATATCTCCAATACTGGATTGCCTGATGTAGACAAGCCCGTGGTTGAATTATTTTCAGCCGAAACAGCTGCCTTAATGGGGTTGACAGATTATTTTGTGGGAAATAAATTAGATAAAATTAATCCTTTATTTAGAAAGCGTATTTATAGTGAAACCAATCGTCGCGTGTTTGAACCCATGTTGACACAGTCGGGAAGTTATGGATGGATGAGTAAAACCAAGCCCGTTAATAATTGGAATCCTTGGATTATGAGTAATTGGATCATGTCCACTTTATTATTAGAAAAAGATAATACGAAGCGCGCGCTGATGATTCATCGTTCTATGGTAGGATTAGATTCTTATTTAAATAGTTTAGGAGACGAAGGAGGGTGTGATGAAGGCCCTAGCTATTGGTTTGCGGCAGGGGGTAGTACCTATGATTGTTTAGAAATGTTAGCGGGTGCTACTAAAGGGTTAGTGAATATTTATAATGAACCCTTAATTCAAAAAATGGGAGCCTATATTTATAAAACTCATATTGGCGGAAAATATTTTGTTGATTTTTCGGATGCGGATCCGCAAGTAGTGGCTGATGGTCTTATGATTTATCGTTTTGGTAAAGCCATTCAGGATAACAATATGATAAGTATGGGTAATTGGGCTTATCATACTTATAATTATGAGCAGTATTCATTTAAAATGAATCGCGAAAATTTTTATAAACCAAGATTTGTTCAAAATTTATTAACCATTCAACAATTGCCAGTATACAACAATGTATATGAGCAACCCAAGGATATTTGGGTAAGTGATGTTCAAGTTATGACTGCTCGCACCGAATCAGGATTGTATTTAGCAACTCATGCTGGACATAATGCAGAAAGTCATAATCATAATGATGTGGGTGACTTTATTGTGTATGCAAATAATGAACCAGTGATTATTGATGCTGGAAGAGGGAACTATACTGCAAGAACATTTTCTTCCCACCGATACGAACTTTGGTTCACACAATCGGAACATCATAATTTACCTATAGTCAATGGTAAAGGGCAAATAGCAGGACGAAATTACCAATCCAATTTGGTTCAATATGTCAAAAATCCCTTGGAGTCTAGTTTAACAATGGATATAGCTGCTGCATATGATAGTGCTGCAGGCATAAAGTCATGGAGTAGATCGGTTGTAATGAACCGACCTAAAAACCAAATTGAAATAAACGACCAAGCCGCATTTGTTTCAAAAAGCAATCAAGTGCAACAAGTATTTATGACCACTTGTTCCATTGATACGACACAAAAAGGGATGATTGTTTTAACCACACCTTCACAGCAGTCTTTCCAAATCAAGTTTAATCCTAAGAATATAAAACTAAGTATTACTTTTCCTTCCGTGGAGGGAGCAGAATACAGTAGCTTTAAGTCAAAATGGAATAATCATCCCATTGCAAGAGTCGTATTAAATTCAGATAATATTGGGCAAAAGGCGAATTGGCAATATGTTATTTCTCCAAAAGTAAATAAATAATTAAAAATTAATTTATAAATCAATAAAAAAGGTATTTAAAAACCTCAAATCACAAAGAGCTAAAAAATAATATAACATAATAAAATATAAATCATAAATAAAAAGTATTAAAAAAATAAATAAAACAAAATCATATGTCAAATCGTAGAAATTTTATTCAACAAACATTATTAGGTGCTACAGGAGCCGCTATTTTACCTTTAGTAGGTAATGCAAGTGCAACAGTAAAGCCTATAGCCGAATCGAAGCATCCATTAACAGTGGGTATTGCAGGCTATACTTTTAAAAGCTTTAGTATTGATCAATCTATTGCTATGATGAAGCGTATTGGCGTTTCAAATTTATCTTTAAAAGATATCCATTTACCTGTGAATAGTACGGATACTCAAATTAGTGATGCCATGGCAAAGTTTAAAGCAGGAGGTATCAATATATATACAGTGGGGGTGATTTATATGAAAACTAAAGATGCTGTAGATGCGGCGTTTGCTTATGCTAAAAAGTTAGGAGTGAATATGATTGTAGGGGTTCCTAATTATGAATTAATTGAATATTCTGAACAAAAAGTAAAGGAATATGATATCAAATTAGCCATTCATAACCACGGCCCTGAAGATGCATTATATCCAGCCCCAGGGGATGTGTATGATAGAATTAAAAATTTAGATGCTCGTATGGGAATGTGTATTGATATTGGCCATTCTTTAAGAGCAGGGACTTTACCAGAGAAAGCGATTAAAATGTATAAGGATCGTTTATTTGATCTACACATTAAGGACATTAATACTGCAGCAAGAGAAGGTAAGGGAATTGAATTTGGACGTGGAGTGATTCATTTTGATGAAGTAATTGAATCCTTACGTAAAGTTAAATTTAACGGAGTATGTAGTATTGAATATGAAAAAGATATGAATGATCCGCTACCTGGTATTGCAGAATCTGTAGGTTATTTCAATGGTGTGGTGAAGACTTTGGATTAAGAAAGAATTATTATTGAAATAAATGAATGTGTATTATTCAATGAAACAATACATATCGTTCAATTATATTTAATGTAAAAGTTAGTTGAATTAAATTTTAAGAACCCCATCGAAAGCTGGGGTTCTTAAATCCCCCTAAATCTAACATTCGATGAACAACAGTCATGACCGCTTCTTCAATGGTCTTGGGTTGGCTATAAAAGCTTGGAGTCGCAGGACAAATAATTCCTCCCGCTAAAGTGACCGTCTCCATATTTTTGATATGAATCAAATTATAGGGAGTTTCGCGAGCAACTAATATAATTTTGCGACGTTCTTTTAAAATGACATCAGCCGCTCGAGTGACTAAATCATCACTTACACCACTTGCTATTCTTCCTAAAGTACCCATGCTGCATGGCACCACATACATTATATTAAATTGAGCCGATCCGGATGCAAAAGGGGCATTAAAATCATTCTTTTGATAAAAAGTAAAAGGGTATTGGGAGTAGTCTTTATTTCCTAATTCGGTTTCCCATACAATTTTTGCATTGTCGCTCATAACCACCCCCACGGCATCATACTGATCCTTTAATTTGACCAATGCATCCATTAAACATTTTGCATAAATCGCGCCGCTGGCACCCGTTATAGCTATGATAATTCTGTTCATGAAATAATAACAAATGTAGTGGTAAAAAGTTCAATCCAATTATTTACTAAAATTTTGCGAGGAATCTCTTATAAATAATGTAGAATGTAAAACTATATTTTCGTTTGGAATATAGGTTTTGTTTTTATCCAAATACTTAAACATTACTTCTGCAGCTGTTTTTCCAATTTCATATGCAGGTTGGGTGATAGTGGATAGGGAAGGACTTAAAAGCGAAGCGGTAGCTAAGTTGGAAAAGCAAATAATTTTCAAATCCTGGGGTATATTTATTTTAAGTTCCTTACAAACCTCATAGGCAGTAGTGGCTAATTTTTCAACGGATGCAAATATGCCATCGGGTCTTTGTTTTCCTTTTAATAAATTTTTAATTTTTTGATAGTTAGATACGTCGCTATCATTACAATTAACAATCCTGTTGGGCGCTGTTACAATATTATTTTTTTCTAATTCTTCTAAAAAACCACTTTTTCTTTTTTGAACAATAGATACTTCATCACCTAATGATAAAAAGGCAATATCCTTAGCACCATTGTCAATTAAATGTTTAGTGGCGTTCATACCACTAATATAATCATCGGTAGTGATTTTTGCTGTTTCAATTTCATGGCAAATACGATCAAACATAACAATGGGTATTCCTTTTTGCTGAATATCAAACAAGTGATCACACTGATTGGTGTGCATAGTCACAGACATTAAAATACCATCCACTCTTTTATTTTCTAAGTGTTTCATGATTCTTTTTTCTTTCTCAAAATCCTCATGCGTTAAATAGATAAGAACATGGTAATCCTTTTCCTGTGCCACACTTTCAATACCATTAATAGCTAGCGCAAAATAGTTATTTGCCACTTCAGGAACCACCACAGCCACAGTTTTACTCTTATTTCTTCTTAATCCACTTGCAAATGGGTTAGGGCTGTAGTCTAATTCTTTTGCTTTCGCTAAAACACGTTCTTTGGTACTCGCTCCAATTTCATGACTATCTCTTAATGCTTTGGACACCGTAGAAATGGACAGGTTCAATATTTTAGCAAGTTCTTTTAGGTTGACCGCAGCCATAAATAATCGTTTATCTCATAAATCTACTATATAACTATCTAAATTACACACAATACGCAAACGTTTTCGTAAATACTAGTCATGTGGACCACAATTTGCGCCCTAAAAGACGTCATTTTTGAGCAACAATTTGTAATTTTTGCAACTAAATGATTGCTTTGTTTTTCAATTTGTTACACTAATTTATTGGCTGGGTGAAACCAGGTTTTTTGAAAGGCATAACAATCCATTTTAGACAAAAAAATGGTTTATTGAAAATACACGAATGGGGATGCCAGTTGATTTCACCAACGAAGGTATTCACGGTTTGACCAGTGAAAAAGCAACTGGTCTTCCCGCACCCATAGCGATCGGAAGTACTTGGGATAAAAACAATTCGAAATAAAGTAAAAAAATATTTATGTCAGACATGTTTAGTTTAAATGGTAAAGTCATCATTGTAACGGGCGGTACGGGTGTGTTAGGAGGTGGCTTTGTAAAGGGAATTGCACAACAAGGAGGGATTCCTGTAATATTAGGCCAAAATGCAGAAAAAGGAAAAGAGAGAGTAGACGAAGTGAAAGCAATGGGAGGAGAAGCTTATTTTATTGCGACCAATGTATTAGAAGTCACAGAATTAGAAAAAGCAAAAAATGAAATTCTTGAAAAGTTTGGCAAAATAGATGGCCTAGTGAATGGAGCGGGTGGAAATGTGCCTGAAGGCGTATTGCCTCCCACTGAAGATGTTTTTAATTTAAATATTGAAGGTATGAAGAAGGCCCTTGTATTAAATGTATGGGGCACTGTAATACCTGTTCAAGTATTTGGACCAGAAATTGCGAAAACAGGAAATGGAAGTATTGTCAATATCTCATCCGTAAGTCCTAAGCGAGCAATTACGCGTGTATTGGGATATAGTATGGGGAAAGCGGCGATAGATATTTATACCAAATGGTTTGCTGTAGAAATGGCCGAAAGATATGGGGATGCAGTAAGAATTAATTCCATCATGCCTGGCTTCTTTTTAACAACTCAAAACAAAAATTTATTAACGAATCCAGATGGAACTTTAACCGATCGTGGGAATAAAATAGTACGAAATACCCCTTTTAAACGTTTTGGTCATCCAGATGAATTAATTGGTGCCTTAATTTGGTTATTAAGTGATGCTTCTAAATTTGTTACAGGTATGGATATAGGAGTGGACGGAGGATTTACTATTAATAGTGGAGTTTAATATAGGGGGGGGTAATGATGTGATCTAAAAATTTTTAAGAAAAATAATTACAAATAGATAAAATGGAACAACAATATTTTCCTTCTTATGGGGATGTAAAAAATAGAATGCAACAAACGATGCGTTGGTATGGACCTAATGATCCGGTTTCTTTAATGGATATTCGACAAGCAGGTTGCACAGGTGTAGTGACTGCATTACACCATATTCCCAACGGCGAAGTATGGTCAGTAGAAGAAATTAATAAACGTATTCAATTAATTTCTGATGCAGGAATGGAATGGAGTGTAGTGGAAAGTTTACCAGTGCATGAATGTATTAAAACACAAACAAAAAATTTTGAGCAAATCATTGAGAACTATCAATTAAGTCTGCGCAATTTAGCAGCTTGTGGCGTTAAAATTGTTACCTATAATTTTATGCCAGTGATGGACTGGACCAGAACCAATTTGGAATATCCAATGGCAGATGGTTCTCTAGCTTTGTTATACGAAAAGGCAGCGGTGATGGCTTTTGATTTATTTATTTTAAAAAGAAAAGGGGCGGAAGCAGATTATACTCCTGAAGAAATTGCTGTCGCAAAACACAAGTTTGAAAATAGCAATGAAGCAGAAAAGGAATTGATTAAAAGAAATATGATCAAAGGCTTGCCAGGAAGTGAGGAGAGTTTTACGATGGAACAATTCCAAGAAGCACTAGATGCCTATAAAGGGATTGATACTGAAAAATTAAGAAGTCATTTAATTTATTTTTTACAAAAAGTAGTTCCTGTGGCAGAATCTCTAGGGATTAAAATGGTCATTCATCCTGACGATCCACCGCATGCCATTTTAGGCTTACCAAGAATTGTAAGTACAGCGTCCGATTTTAAAGCTTTGGCAGATGCGGTTCCCTCACTAAGTAATGGATTGTGTTTTTGTACAGGATCTTTTGGTGTCAGAGCCGATAATGATTTGCCGGCGATGGTAAAACAATTTGGAGATAGAATTAATTTCATACACTTACGCAGTACACGTCGTAATCCGCAAGGAGATTTTTATGAAGATAATCACTTAGAAGGCGATGTAGATATGTATGCAGTGATTAAGCAAATTGTGAAAGTGATGCAAGCTAGAGGAGTCAATATTCCTATGCGCCCAGACCATGGACATCAAATGCTAGATGATTTAAAAAAGAAAACCTATCCAGGATATTCCGCTATTGGTCGTTTAAAAGGCTTGGCAGAATTAAGAGGGGTCGAATTGGGAATTTTAAGAAGCTTACAAGATAATGAGTCCAATTAATAAACAGTAATTAAAAAAGGTATGGCAATTTCTAAGAACAAAACAATTTTCACTGATGCTTTTTTACTTGAAAGTAAAATGGCTCAAAAGCTATACCATAACTATGTAGCTAATTTACCTATTATTGATTATCATAATCATTTATCTCCCCAAGAGATTGCTGACAATAAGAAGTTTAAAAATATTACTGAGATTTGGTTAAAGGGCGATCATTATAAATGGAGAGCCATGCGTGCATTGGGAATCCATGAAAAATTTATTTCAGGCAGTGGTTCCAATGAAGAAAAATTTAAAGCATGGGCATCATGCTTACCGCAAACTTTAAGAAATCCTTTATTTCATTGGTCTCAAATGGAATTAAAAAATCCTTTTGGTGTGAATGAATACCTTAATGAAAAAAATGCATCAAGTATTTATACAAAATGCAATAAGTTGTTAGCAAAAGATACTTTATCTACCCAAGGTATATTAAATCATTATAAAGTAGAATTAGTTGGTACCACTGATGACCCATGTGATGATTTAGCGGCACACCAACAAATTGCTAAAGCAAAAGGGAAAACAAAAGTAGTTCCTTCTTTTAGACCCGATAAAGCTTTGAATATTCAAGATCTTACTGCTTTTAAATCTTATATGGTATTGTTGGAAAAAAGAACGGGGATTAAAGTTGTTTCTATCAGTACCTTATTGTCTGCTTTATCTAATAGGGTTGATTATTTCCATCAACATGGAGGAAGGGTTTCTGATCATGGCTTTACACAAATGCCTAGTCAATTTCAACTTACAGCAGCATTAGAAAAAGAGTTTGCGACTTTGATGACTCATAAAAAAGTGACTTCCTTTTCCCAGCCGGATGCTTTTTTAGGGACTATTTTATTAGAACTATGTAAAATGTATTGGAAGAAGGGTTGGGTGCAACAATTTCATTTAGGCCCCATCCGTAACAATAATTCAAAACTATTATCTTTAATTGGAGCTGATGCAGGTACCGATTCTATAGGGGACTATCCACAGGCGGTGAATTTATCTCGTTTTTTAAATGCATTGGACAGCAAGGATCAATTGGCTAAAACCGTCTTATATAATATCAATCCAGCTGATAATGAAGTTTTTGCGACTATGTGTGGCAACTTTAGTGATGGTCAATTAAAAGGTAAAATGCAGTTTGGATCAGGATGGTGGTTTTTGGATCAAAAAGATGGTATGGAAAAGCAAATCAATGCATTATCCAATATGGGCTTGGTTTCTACCTTCATTGGGATGACCACTGATAGCCGAAGTTTTTTATCCTATTCCAGACATGAGTATTTTAGAAGAATTGTGTGTAACTTATTCGCAAAAGATATGCAATTAGGGCTCATTCCAAATGATGAAAAATGGATAGCACAAATTTTAAAAGATATCTGTTACTATAACGCTAAACATTATTTTCAATAATAAATTAATAAAACAAGCAATCAATCAATTAACACAAAAAAGAACATTATGAGTAAGAAAGTAGTTACACTAGGAGAAATTATGTTACGTTTATCAACCCCTGATTTTAAACGTTTTGTACAAGCGGACAGTTTTGACATCACTTATGGTGGTGGAGAAGCCAACGTTGCTGCTGCATTATGTAATTATGGATTAAATGGAACGTTTGTAACTAAGGTTCCTAATAATCCAATTGGACAATCTGCCATCAATCATTTAAGAAGATATGGTGTAGATACGCAATTCATCGCACGTGGTGGTGATCGTTTAGGGATTTATTTTTTAGAAACAGGGGCTTCTATGAGAGCTTCTCAAGTAGTATATGATCGCGCAGGTGCTTCCATTGCTGAAGTAGATGCTAGCGAATTTGATTTTGATAAAATTTTAGACGGTGCTTCTTGGTTCCATACCACTGGAATTACTCCAGCCTTAAGTGATAAAGCAGCAGCATTAACTTTAGCAGCTTTAAAAGCAGCAAAGGCAAAAGGCATCACAACTAGTATTGATTTAAATTACCGAAAAAAATTATGGACTAAGGAAAAAGCAAGACAAGTAATGAGTGAATTATGTCAATATGTAGATGTATGTATAGGGAATGAAGAAGATGCCGATACCACTTTAGGATTTAAAGCAGCAGATACCGATGTAACCAAAGGAGAATTAAATTTAGATGGTTTCAAAGATGTATTCAAGCAAATGCAAGCAAAGTTTGGGTTTAAATTTATCGCTTCTTCTTTACGCGAAAGCCATAGCGCAAGTGATAATGGATGGAGCGCATTAGTATATGATGGCACTAATTTCCATCATACCAAAGAATATAATGTTCGTATCGTAGATCGTGTAGGAAGTGGAGATAGTTTTGCAAGTGGTTTAATTTATGGTTTAGTAACTGGAATGCCAATGGCAGAAGCTGCTGAATTTGGGGTAGCTGCCAGTGCATTAAAACATACTATACCAGGTGATTTAAACCATGCCACTTTATCGGATGTGAAAGATTTAATGAAAGGCGATGGTAGTGGACGAGTTCAACGTTAATTAATAAATAAAATTTTTAAAATGATCATAGATACTTTACAAAACGCCTCTAAATACTTTAGCGTTCATCCCTTATTTGAAAAAGCATTTCAATATATTCAAGAACAAAATTTGGATACTTTGGAAGTGGGTAAATCAGATATTACAGATGGCTTAAAAGCTATTAGTAGTGATGCGCCCGGTAAAACAGCCGAAGTGAGTACTTCAAAGTTTGAATGCCATAATAAAAATATAGATATACAATTATGTATTCATGGTGTGGAGACTATTGGTTGGAAGCCAAGACATGCATGCGTGACGCCTAATGGCGAATACAATGATGAAAAAGATGTTCAATTGTATCATGATCAGCCTGACATGTATTTTCAATTGACCAACCATCAATTTGCTATCTTTTTTCCCGAAGATGTGCATGCTCCAATGATTGGGGAAGGTCAAATTAAAAAGATGGTGATCAAAGTAAAAATTTAAATATAAAATTGATTCTAAAAGAATTTATAAAAAATAATAGTAAAAAATAATGAGTAAAATTCAACAAGCTACTGACGCCATTGTGCAACAAGGTATTTTGCCTTTGTATTTTAATGCAGATGAGACAGTAAGCATAGAAACATTAAGAGCCATTTATCGTGCTGGAATAAAAGCAGTAGAGTATACCAATAGAGGGGAAGCTGCATTGAAAAACTTTCAAGCGATGATAAAAGTGCGTGATGCAGAAATGAAAGATATGTTAATAGGAGTGGGTACTATTAAAAATGTTGCCCAAGCCACAGATTATATTAATGCCGGTGCCGATTTTTTAGTAAGTCCAGGGTATGTTGCCGAAGTGGCAGATTACACTCATGCTAAAGGACTATTATATGCTCCGGGTTGTATGACGCCTACCGAAATTATTGCGGCAGAAAATAATGGCGTAAAGTTTATTAAATTATTCCCTGGTAATATGTTAGGCCCTGATTTCTTAAGTAGCATTAAAGAAATATTTCCTAAATTATTATTCATGCCTACAGGCGGAGTGGATACAACTAAAGAAAATATTGAAGGATGGTATAAAGCAGGTGTATGTGCTGTTGGAATGGGAAGTAAATTAATTAGTAAGAAATTAATGGAAGCTAAAGATTATGCTACCATGGAATCAGAAACTAAAACGGTATTAGAATTAATACAAACTATTAAAAACAAATAAATGAAACAGCCCTCTGTTGGACATTTTCGTTGGACGATTTGTGCCTTATTATTTTTCGCTACAACTGTCAACTATTTAGACAGACAAGTATTAAGTTTATTAAAACCTACTTTAGAAGTGGAATTTGGTTGGAGTAATAGCGATTACGCTAATATTGCTTCTGTCTTTCAGTTTGTATATGCCATTTGTTTGTTATTTGCAGGACGATTTGTAGATAAAGTGGGAACTAAGTGGGGCTACGGATGGGCCATTATCATTTGGTCTTTAGGGGCTATTATACATGCGTATTCTGTTCCTGTAGGTACAGCGGCAGCAACTTTTTTAGGATGGTTTGGAGTGGCAGCAGTGCCAGTTTCCATTGCTGGTTTTATGATATCTCGTGCTATTTTAGGTTTAGGAGAAGCTGGAAACTTTCCTGCAGCTATCAAAGCCACTGCCGAATATTTTCCAAAAAAAGAAAGGTCCTTTGCTACAGGAATTTTTAATTCTGGTGCCAATGTGGGTGCGGTACTAGCTCCCTTATCTGTGCCATGGATTGCTAAGACATGGGGATGGGAAGCTGCATTTGTAATTGTAGGTGCCATTGGTTTTTTATGGCTTATTTTTTGGTTCATGTATTATGAAAAGCCTACCGAACAAAAAAGGATTTCTGCAAGTGAGTTGGCTTATATTAATACGGATGTTGAAGTAGAAGATACTTATGTAGATGGAAAAATTACCAACAAAATTTCTTGGAGCACATTATTAAGCTATAAACAAACCTGGGCTTTTGCTTTTGGAAAATTTATGACCGATGGAGTATGGTGGTTCTTCTTATTTTGGTTGCCAGGATATTTGAAAGATCAATATAGCATGGAAGGAACTGCTATTATTTTACCCTTATCCATTTTGTATAGCATGACAATGGTGGGTAGCGTGGGAGGAGGTTATTTCCCTACTTACTTTATTAATAAAGGCATGAAAGCATATGATGGTCGTATGAAAGCGATGTTAACCATTGCATTTATACCTTTGATTGTATTAGCAGTACAACCATTAGGCTATATTAGTTATTGGGTGCCAGTCATTTTTATTGGGATTGGTACTGCTGCACACCAAGCTTGGTCAGCAAATATTTATACCACAGTTTCTGATATGTTCCCTAAACGTTCTATCGCTACAGTAATTGGTATTGGTGGTATGGCAGGTGGAATGGGGGGAGTATTAGTATCAAAAGTGGGAGGATGGATGTTTGATGCTTATAAACTCACAGGAGTCAAGCAAGCTTGGGAACAAGCAAGTAGCACTGGTTTTGGTGACTATTTAAATACCATTAAATCCGCACAAATCACAGATAAAAAAGGAGTACTGATTGATTTGACTCAAAAAGATTGGTCTAATCTTACTAAAGATGTTCAAGCAAAAATTCAAGCATTAGATCCTTCACATTATGATACCTTCTTAGCGATTCAAAAGCATGCAGTTCATGATTCGTTGACTACTGCTTATACTATTATGTTTGCTTTTTGTGCTTTAGCTTATTTGATTGCTTGGTCAGTCATGAAAGCTTTAGTTCCTAAGGAGAAAATTATCAATTTGTAATTTGTAAAGAATGCTTCAAATATTTGATCAAGCAAAACAGCAAGGAGGAAAAATTGCCATTCAAAGTAACGGCCAATCTTATACTTATACTGCATTGTTAAATAGTTCAAGATATTTAGCCTCCAAATTATTACATCAAGAACAAGATTTACAACAAACCAGGGTCGCCTTTATGGTGCATCCTGGTTTTGATTATGTAAGAACCATGTGGGCCATTTGGCAGGCGGGGGGAGTCGCTGTTCCATTATGCTTAACGTATCCTTTGCCTTCTTTGCAATATGTTTTAGAAGATACAGGAGCAAGCCATATAGTGGTATCTAAGGAATTCTCTGAATTATTAAATGAATACGCACAACAACATGAAATTAAATTTTACGTACTCGAAGAGTTAGAAAATACAAATGAATTGTTGTCTGAATTACCTCTTATTCAAAAAGATCGTAATGCTTTAATTTTATATACAAGTGGCACGACCAATTTACCTAAAGGAGTAGTGACTACACATGCTAATATTGAAGCTCAAATTAGCACGCTGGTGCAGTCTTGGGAATGGACTTCTCAGGATCATACTATTTGTGTATTGCCATTGCATCATGTGCATGGTATCATCAATGTGGTAGGATGCTCTATGTGGATAGGGGCTACTTGTACTTTTATACATTCCTTTTCTGCCAATGAAATTTTCCGATTATTTGAACAAGGAGAAATTAATGTTTTCATGGCGGTACCTACCATTTATTTTAAACTCATTTCTTATTTAGAAACCTTAGATGCTAAAAAACAAGCAGCTTTAAAAAAAGTCATGCAAGCTTTTAGATTAATGGTTTGTGGTTCAGCAGCATTACCTGTATCGGTGATGGAAAAATGGGAAAAAATGAGTGGACATACCTTATTGGAAAGATATGGAATGACCGAATTAGGCATGGCGATTAGTAATCCTTATCATGGAGCACGCAAAGCGGGATATGTGGGTATTCCATTAAATAGTGTGGACGTAAAATTAGTAGATGAACAATATCAAGAAGTAGAAAAGGGGAGCCCTGGTGAAATTATTGTTAGAGGTCCTAATGTATTTAAAGAATATTGGAATAAGCCAGTAGCGACACAAGAAACTTTTACATCGGATGGGTGGTTTAAAACTGGAGATATTGCCATTGTGGAAGAGGGGTATTATCGTATTATGGGAAGAAGTTCGGTAGACATTATAAAGTCAGGAGGGTATAAAATTTCTGCATTGGAAATAGAAGAAGTATTAAGAACGCATCCATGGATCGAAGATTGCGCTGTGGTGGGTATTGCAGATGATGAATGGGGTGAATTAATAGTAGCAGCCCTGGTATTAAATGAAAAAGCTACATCCTTATTTGAATCAACCACTTTAAATGAATGGCTGGTAAAACAAATGGCAGGATACAAAAAACCAAGAAAATATATTATCTTAAAAGAATTGCCTCGTAACGCAATGGGCAAAGTAGTCAAAAATGAAGTTAAAAAAATATTTAATCAATAATCTACATGAAATTATCAAAGTGTCTTATAATTACTTTTCTATCTACCTGCTTGCAACTAGGATTGCAAGCACAAGGTTTTGACTATAAATCTAAAGATCTTGTTACAAGATATAAGAATGATCTTTTTAAAACTATCGATTCTACAATCGATTTACAGTATGGTGAAGCAATAAATTTAAAGGGAGAAAATGAAAAGTTACTTCTTAATTTATTTACGCCTCCAACTTCTGATACCATAAAAAAAAGACCGCTTATTTTATTTATTCATGGCGGTGGATTTAGGAATAATACAAAATCAAGTTCCTTTAGCAATCGCTTAGGAATACAATTAGGTAAAAGAGGATTTGTAGTCGCATCTATTGAGTATCGTTTAGGTATTGAAAAAACGAATACCAATAAAGATTATCATGAAGCCATGTATCGTGCACAACAAGATGCTCGTGCAGCAGTTCGTTTTTTCCGGAAAAACGCCACCACTTATGGGGTAGATACATCACAAATATTTTTAGTAGGAAGCTCTGCAGGATCCATGACAGCATTAGCAGTGGGTTATATGGATGCCAATGAAGTGCCAGAAGACATTGATCAATCTAAATGGGGAGATATGGAAGGCAATAGTGGTAATTCAGGCTATTCTTCTAAAGTGCATGGGGTATTTAATTTTTGGGGTTCTGTGTATGATTATAAATGGATACAAGCAGGTGATATACCCTTATTTAATGTAGCAGGAACTGCAGATAAAACAGTGCCTTACGATAGTTCCTACGATTATCATAGTTTTAAATATGGCCCTTATATTTTGTATCAACATTGCTTGAATCTAGGAATTCCCACTGCATGGGTTCCTTTTTATGGAGCAGGCCATAGCCTTGACAATAACAAACAAAAGCTGGATACTGCTTTAAGTGAAATGTATGCTTTTTTGTATACACAACTTAAGGTGGTGAAATCCAAAAGTGATGATAAAGTCACTAAATGGGACAATGATATAGCCAAATTTGATAGCTTAAATAGGGTGGAAAAGGAGGCTAAAAATTCCGTGATTTTCTTAGGGAGTTCTTATATCCGTTTGTGGGAAAATATTAGAACCGATTTAGATTATAAAAACATAATTCACCGTGGATTTGGAGGAAGTAATTTAAGAGATGTTACCTATTACATTAAACGTATTGTGTATCCGCATCAACCCAAAGCGATATTTATGTATGTAGGGAATGATATTACTGATACAGAAAAGGACAAAAGCCCAATACAAGTGTTAGAGTTGTTTAAATACACCGTGAAGATGATTCGTGAGAAGTATACAACTATTCCTGTGACTTGGTTAGCTATTTCTCCGAGTGAAAAAAGATGGGGTGCTTGGGATAAAGTACAAGAAGCAAACACTTTAATACAAAATTATTGTGCGAGTGAGCCTAACTTATATTATATCAATTTTCAAAACAGCTTTTTAGGTTCAGATGGTTTACCTATTAAGTCTTTGTTTAGAGAAGATAAATTACACTACAATATAGAAGGATATAAAGTGTGGGGAAATGCCATTCGTGATCAAGTAAAAGCCATCATCAATCAATAAAATTTCATTTTATGAAAATATATGGAGTAGCCATTTTAGCAGCTTGTTTTTTAGTGGGTCACATTGTAGGGGACTCTTTAGGAAGGGCATTTCATTTAACTGGTAACTTGGGCGGAGTAGGATTTGCAATGCTTCTATTAGTTTTTGCAAATGATTATTTTAAAAGAAATCATTTAATTCCTGCTGAGACAGAAAACGGTATTCTATTTTGGAGTAGCATGTATATTCCTGTGGTGGTAGCGATGTCTGCGACTCAAAATGTAAAAGCAGCTTTATCTGGTGGCTGGGTTGCTTTATTAGCAGGTGTTTTTGCTACTGCTTCCTGTTTTTTATTAGTGCCTGTATTCTCAAAGTTCACTAAAAAATAATTTTCAAAAGATAATTTAAAATTTGATAATGAACGATTTTATAAAAATATTAGATAAGAATGGTTTAGTATTTGCTTTCTTAGTAGTGGGTTTAATAATGTACTTATCTTATTATGTCTCCAAAAAATTAACCAAAAGTAAAATACCTGGAGCAGCGATTGCAATTAGTGTAGGTTTAGTGATTGCTTATTTTGGAGGTGAAAAAGGAGTGGCATCCATTCCAGCATTTTCAGGTATGGCATTATTAGGGGGATCCATGTTAAGGGACTTCTCTATAGTATCCACTGCATTAGGGGCAAGTTTTCATGAAATAAAAAAAACTGGTTGGGTTGGATTTTTAGTTTTAGTATTAGGAACTGTGGTTGCTTTTTTAGTAGGAGGAGGTATTGGATATGCTATGGGCTACTCCGATGCTAAAAGTTTTGCTACTATTGGCGCAGGGGCATGTACTTTTATAGTGGGACCTGTTACAGGTTCTGCGCTAGGTGCTACTAGTGATGTCATAGCAATTAGCATCGCAATTGGGGTTATTAAATCAATCATGGTGACTATTGTTACCCCCTTTGTAGCAAAAAGATTGGGAATTGATAATCCACAAACTGCAATGGTATTTGGAGGCTTGGTTGGTTCTACAAGTGGGGTTTCTGCAGGATTAGCCGCGACGGATGTGAAATTGGTTCCATATGGTGCCTTAACAGCCACTTTTCATACTGCCATGGGGTGTTTATTATGTCCTTCCATTTTGTATTTTTTAGTGCAATTGTTTTTACCTTAATAGAGGGGTTCACTAAGACAAAATCAGTGATTGTATTTTATATCAAACTCATTTATTTAATATTCAAATTTTCTTTATGAAAAATTCTCGTCGAAGTTTTATCAAACAAACTACCAAAGCGGCAGCGGCAACCTATGCAGCGACTTTAGGTTTTTCAGCAAAAAGTTATGCTAAGATTATAGGATCGAATGATCGAGTAAGATTAGGGGTAGTGGGATATTCCGACCGATTTAGACAAGCGCATCTTCCTAGTTTTTTAAATCATTATAAGGAATTAAATTTTGATATTGTTGCAGTATCTGATATTTGGAAACTCAGAAGAGAAGAAGGAGTAGCGGCACTTGAAAAAACTTTTGGACATACTATTAGAGCTGCTCGAAATAATGATGAATTGTATGCTGGTAAAGATATTGATGGTGTTTTTATTAGTACCGCCGATTTTCAACATGCGATTCATGCAACTGAAGCAGTGAAAGCAGGTATGGACGTGTATTGTGAAAAGCCTTTTGCTGAAACTATGGAAGATAATCGAAATGCATTAAAAATAATAAAGGCATCGGATCGAATTGTTCAAATTGGCTCACAACGTAGAAGCGGACCTAATTATAAAGCAGCCGCGGATTTCATTCAAGCAGGAAAATTTGGACCCATCACAATGGTGGAACTTACTTGGAATGTGAATCAGCCCGGTCGTTGGAGAAGACCCGATTTAGTAGCCAAATGTAAAGAAGAGGATTTGGATTGGAATCGTTTTTTATTAAATCGTCCTCATGTTAATTTTGATCCAAGAAAATATTTGGAGTATCGCTTATTCTGGCCTTATTCTTCAGGTATGCCTGGACAATGGATGAGTCATCAAATTGACACAGTCAATTGGTTTACACAACTGCCACATCCAAGAAGTGTGACTGCAAATGGAGGCGTATATGCATGGAAGGATGGTCGTAAAAATTGGGATACTACTACTGCTGTATTTGACTATGGTCCATTAGATGATATGAGTCAAGGTTTTCAAGTAGTGTTTATGTCACGCATGCATAATGGGGATGAAAATCCATCAGAAATTTATTACTCCAATGGAGGTGAATTAAATTTACTTAATAATAAAGTCTCTCCTAAAGGAGGGTTAAAACCCAATTTTGCAGCTCAAATGAAAATGCAACCTAATTTATTGCCAGAATTGAGTTTAGCAAGCGAGGAGGTGAAAGCTGTAGCCTCAGCAAATACTGGGGCGGACGCACTTACTTCTGCGCACGTTCGTAATTGGATGGAATGTATTCGTAGTCGTAAAGCGCCTAATGCGCCAGTGGAAGCTGGCTATAGACATTCTATTGCAACTATCATGACGAATGCTGCGTGTAAAACGGGAGCAAAAGTTACTTTTGATGAAAAGACACAAGAAGTAATGGCTAATGGTAAAGTTTTTAAATACTAATTAAGAAATTTATGACACTAAATAAAAAGGGTCCCAATTGCTCGGGACCCTTTTTGATGGAATAGTAATGCGTTGAATCGATTTTTTTATTTTTCTAATTAGATCTTGTACATTTTTTCATAATACTCTTCTGCCATTCTATTACTATCAAATTGGAAACGAACATCTTTCATTCCGTTTTGTGTAATTTGACGCCAAGTATCTTTTTGATCATAATACATAGGAACAATTTGTTGTTCTAGTATTTTATATAGTTCATCTAAATCGTAATCATCTTGTTGTTGAGTGGTCATGTTTGCATAATCTGCTTTAGGCACCACAAATCCATTATTGCCATGGTTGATGAATTCTGGAATCCATCCATCATCTGTAGAAAAATTCACAGCACCATTCATAGCCGCAGTCATACCACTTGTGCCAGAAGCTTCTCTTGGAACACGTGGGTTATTTAACCAAACATCAGAAGCTTGCTTCATTCTTTTGCTCAGGGCTAATTCATATCCCACCAAAACAGCTACATTATTATAATTCTTACTTAAGTGAACCAAATTGTTGAATTGAGAAATAGCAGGGTAGTCTACAGGGTAAGGTTTCCCTGCAAAAATAATTTGCACTGGATATTTTGAGTTGGATAATAATTTTTCAAAACGTTCTAAATCCCAAGAAAGGAAATCGGCTCTTTTGTATCCTGCAAAACGACGAGCCCAAACAATCGTTAACACATTTGGATCAAATATTTTTCCGGTTTGGTCAGCCACAATTTCAAATGCACGTTTTTTCAAATACATTTTACGATCATCAAAACCTGCGTCATCATTCTTTTCAGCAAAGCGATATAATTGTTTGTCCGCCCAATAACGCCAGTTTTGTGCGTTGGTGATATGATCAATAGGGCATATGCCTTCATATTTACCCCACATTTCACGACTCACATGACCATGTAGTTCAGAAACCCCATTGGCTTTACGCGCAAAACGCAGCGCCGCTAAAGAATGGTTGAATTGGTCATCTTCAATACCCGTTAATTTACGTACTTCATCAATACTTAGACCACAGAAATATCCCATTTTATGACATAAATAAATATCATGTTTTTCATTTCCTGCTTCTTCAGGGGTATGTGTGGTAAATACCAATCTCTTTTTGACTTCGTCTAATGATTTATGCTTATGTAATAAATAAAATGCAGCAGAAAATCCATGTGCTTCATTTAAGTGATAGACTTCTGGATTAAAGTTGATTTCATCTATTAATTTAGCACCACCCACTCCTAATAAAATAAACTGAGCCACTTTGGTAGCCACATTGGCATCATATAATCGATGTGTGATGGTTTGAGAAACATAATCGTTTTCGGGTAAGTCCGTACTCAATAAAAAGAGAGGAGCACTGCAAAAAGTATTGGGAGCTAAATAATAAGCTTTCACCCATACTGGATGATCATGAATTAATATTTGGTATTTGATACCCGTATCTTCTAGGAAACTATACATTTTTTCCATAAAAGTGACCTGTAATGTTTGGTCTTGATTACGTGCTTGATCATAGTAGCCATATTTCCATAAAATGCCTACCCCAATCATATTTTGGTTTAATTCAAAGGCGCTTCTTAAATGTGATCCAGCTAAAAAACCTAATCCACCACTATAAATCTTAAGTGGTTGATGAATCGCAAACTCCATTGAAAAGTAAGCTGCTTTTTTACTAAATTTTTCATTGATAGTATAAGGAACTTGGTAGTTTCTAAAACTCATTCTGATGTTTATTGGTGATTTCTAGGCACAAGATAGCGTTTTTAGCTAAAATGTACATTTTACACATTAAATCTGTGGATAAGATAGGATTGAAACCCAAAAATGTGGATTATTTCTTCTTTTTAGCCTTTCTTTTGCGATCAAAACTGTCATTGAAGTAGCAAGTCATGTTGCGATGATTGCCGCAATTTCCTTCTTCTTTAATTCTAATAGAGTTACCTTCCATGCTAAAATGAACAATACAAGGGTCTCCCTTTTCGGTATAAGTGGCTTTATTTTTTGTGAAATTTAAGATGCCTTTTAATTCCCCGGTACAATTCCCATCCTGTTTCTCAAAATGTAAGAAAAACAAATATTTATTGGGATTAGCGTCATCTCTGATAGAAATAAAATTTTTCTTATCTCTAGCATAATCACCACTATATAAATTATTCATAGCCAATGTATCAATAGGATTTAATACACTTGAACTAGCTGGCTTTTTATTGCTATCAAAGAAAATTAGTTTAAAAACATTATCGGTATAAGCCCATCCTTTTTTTTCATAAGTGAGCGCATTATCTTCCCCCATTTTATTTTCTTCTACCAAAAAAGTGGGCTCTTTATTAATGAATAAAGTTTTACCATATTTTCTTGAATTTTTATTGAGATCTTCAAAGGAGGCAATCATTTTATAGCCTAAGTATTTATTTTTCTTGCTAAATGCAACTACCGCAATTTCTTGTTCCGTAGGATAGGAGACATTTAGTAATAAATAATATTCTTCTTCCTTTTCAATTTTCAAAATGGGATGTAGAATTGCTTTTTTGTCTTTGAGTGAAATAATCTCTTCTACAACCGAATCAGGAACAAATTGCAATAAAGCTTTTCGTCCAATTTTTAGGGTGTCGACAAATTTTACCAAATTGGTATCCGAAATGGTTAAGGGAAGGGTGGCTAACTTGAATATTTTATTAAAGTCATTAATTTTTAATGGCGTATTTCCTGTTAAATCCATTTTTTTCTCGGAACAAGCCACAAAAAAAAGAAAACTAGCAAAAACAATCCCTTTGCGCATGTATTAAATTTTCACTAAAATAGGCTATCAATCCGAGTTACACAAGGCTTTTTGACTAAATTTACAATATACTATGTCTGAGCATTCTCTAGATACATTACACGAATCGGTGCCCGTTCAAAAAAAACGAGGTTTCCGTAAATTATTGGCATTTATGGGCCCTGCCTATTTAGTGAGTGTAGGGTATATGGATCCAGGTAATTGGGCGACCGATTTACAAGGGGGTGCATCCTTTGGATACCAATTGATATGGATTTTGTTATTGAGCAACCTCATGGCAATTCTATTGCAAAGCTTAAGTGCAAGATTAGGTATCGTAAGAAGGTTAGATTTAGCACAAGTCAATCGAGAGACTTATCCGCCCTTTATCAATTTTGTATTATATATTTTAGCAGAATTAGCCATTGCAGCAACCGATTTAGCAGAAGTATTAGGAATGGCTATTGGAATTAAATTATTGACGGGCTTGCCTTTGATCTATGGAACATGCATTACGGTATTGGATACCTTTCTGTTTTTATTTTTACAAAAATACGGAATACGAAAAATGGAGGCCTTTATCATTATGCTGGTAGCCATTATTGGGTTTAGTTTTTTTATACAATTATTTATAGCGCAACCCGATTTATCTAAAGCAATTGTAGGATTTATTCCTTCTAAGTTATCACCCGAAGCTTTATATATTGCGGTGGGAATTATTGGAGCTACAGTGATGCCTCATAATTTATACTTGCATTCGGCATTGGTTCAAACTCGTAAAATTGATCGAAATGTGAAGGGAATTCGAAAATCAATATTTTATAATTTTATAGATAGTGTGGTTGCCTTAAACGCTGCTTTTTTTGTAAATGCTTCTATTTTAATTTTAGCAGCGACTACTTTTTATGATACAGGTCACCAAGGAGTGGCTAAAATTGAAGAAGCGCATTCCTTGTTAGCGCCCTTATTAGGTTCTTCTGTGGCGCCTGTATTATTTGCAATTGCTTTAATTGCTGCTGGACAAAGTTCAACTGTAACAGGTACTTTGGCAGGACAAATTGTGATGGAAGGATATTTAAAACTAAGATTGAATCCTTGGATTAGAAGATTGCTTACAAGACTCATTGCCATCACACCTGCTGTATTAGTGATAGGAATTATGGGAGAAGAGAGGGTAGATGCTTTGTTAGTTTTAAGTCAAGTTATTTTAAGTTTACAATTAGGATTTGCAGTCATACCATTAATTCATTTTGTGAGTGATCGAAAAACGATGGGTGAATTTGCAATTGGTTGGAAAATAAAAATTTTAGCTTGGTTGGTCGCAGCTATATTAGTATATCTAAATGGGCATTTAGTAGTTGATTTTATTTCTGAAAAAATGCAACTATCGGATGCATGGGGGTTAAAAATATTTTTGATAGTAGTGGCTTCTGGTTTCTTAGTTTTATTAGGGTATGTTATTTGTTATCCATTATTTTTGAAAAGAAAATTAGGAAAAGAACAATCCGAAAAACAAGATGATTTTCATGGTTTACCAATTGAAATTGATTGGACACAGGATACCCCCATTCAAAGAGTTGCCATTGCTGTTGATTTTTCCATAACAGATGCTTTATTAATCAAAAAGGCAATTCAACAAGTACATCAATTAAGTGAAACACATCCTCCACATGAATCCATACAATTTATCTTTATTCATGTGGTAGAAAGCGCTACTGCCAAATATTTGCAGGAAGCAAGTGATGATGAGGAAACCAGAAAAGATCAAGAAAGATTAAATACCTATGCAATCGCACTTCAATCAAAAGGATATCAGGTGACAACTTGTTTAGGGTATGGAAATAGAGTGAAAGAAATTGTGAGATGTGTTCAATTACATGAAGCGCAGTTGATAGTGATGGGAGGACATCGCCACCAAGGTTGGAAGGATTATATATTTGGGGAAACCATCGAATCCGTAAGGCATAAGGTAAGCATACCGGTGCTTATTGTGAATCAATCGGCTTAATATCTATAGGCATTTACTTTCTTTTTATGACCAGAATTCTCTCAAATTAGGAGTAGTTTTTGTACATTTGAGCACTAAATTTTCAAACATTATGGGACAAAAAATTAAAGTAGCCAATCCGGTAGTTGAATTGGATGGAGATGAAATGACAAGGATTATTTGGAAGTTCATTAAGGATAAATTAATTCTTCCTTATTTGGATATTGATATTAAATACTATGATTTAGGTATGGAATATCGTGATGAAACCAATGACCAAGTAACGGTAGATGCAGCCAATGCAATCAAACAATATGGCGTGGGTATTAAATGTGCGACTATTACCCCAGATGAACAAAGGGTAGAAGAATTCAAATTAAAACAGATGTGGAAAAGCCCTAATGGGACGATTCGTAATATTTTAGATGGTACTGTTTTCCGCGAACCTATTGTTTGTAAAAATGTACCACGTTTAGTGCCTAATTGGACTGCGCCTATTTGTATTGGACGCCACGCATTTGGCGATCAATATCGTGCAACCGATTTTGTGACCAAAGGGAAAGGTAAATTGACCGTTAAATTTGAAGGAGAAGATGGTACAGTGCAAGAATTTGAAGTATTTAATTTTAAAGGGAATGGGGTGGCATTAACCATGTACAATACCGATGAAAGCATTTATGGTTTTGCTCGTGCTTGTTTTAACCAAGCTTTAGCAAAAAAATGGCCTTTGTATTTATCAACTAAAAACACCATCTTAAAAAAATATGATGGTCGTTTTAAAGATATTTTTGAAGAAGTCTATCAAAATGAATTTAAGGTGAAGTATGAAACTGCAGGAATCACATACGAACACCGTTTAATTGATGATATGGTGGCGAGTGCTTTAAAATGGAATGGTAATTTTGTATGGGCTTGTAAAAACTATGATGGTGATGTTCAGTCTGATACTGTTGCACAAGGATTTGGTTCATTAGGTTTAATGACTTCAACTTTAATTACGCCCGATGGCAAAGTGATGGAAGCAGAAGCTGCGCATGGCACAGTGACGCGTCACTTTCGTGAGCATCAAAAAGGAAACAGAACTTCTACCAATCCAATTGCATCTATTTTTGCATGGACGAGAGGATTAGAATTTAGAGGTCAGTTGGACAATAACCAAGAACTTATTCGTTTCTCAAAAGCTTTAGAAGAAGTTTGCGTTGAAACGGTTGAGTCTGGTATTATGACCAAGGATTTAGCAGTTTGTGTTCATGGGAATAAAGTGAAACATGGTGATCATTATGTATACACTGAAGAATTCTTAGATGCTTTAGATGCAAATTTGCAAAAGAAGTTAGCATAATTTCAATTGCAAAATTTTAACGTCAATCAATAACATTAAAAAGGCCCCTCTGATTTATCAGAGGGGCCTTTTTAAATTTCTATTTTTTTTTTACAAAAAATTGAAAGAATTATTTTTTCTTGCAAGCATCTGTACATTTATGTCCTTTTTCACCATGACTTGGGACATGACCTGCGCCATTTTTATGGCATTGCGCATTGCATTTGTGTTCTGCTTTTTCTTCTTTTTTGCATTTGGCACATTTACTTTTGTCTTTGCAATTATCATCACATTTTTGTATTGCAGCGTTTACGCTAAAAAATAATCCCAATGATAATAATAAAATGGATAGTTTTTTCATAGTAGTATATTTGTGTTTTTATGAAGTTGTAATTTAAGAAATGATTTTAAACTAGTTTTTATGTTTAATAAATATAT
>Ga0214919_10000735_pt1 | contig 56109 bp, 30 predicted proteins | sample LL1503_MetaG_FD_177994 | JGI IMG/M metagenome (GOLD analysis project Ga0214919, IMG submission 177994) | Freshwater microbial communities from Lake Lanier, Atlanta, Georgia, United States - LL-1503 | ecosystem: Environmental > Aquatic > Freshwater > Lake | place: USA: Georgia | collected... | reverse complement strand
AATTGATAACTCAATGGTCAACACCGTTAATGTGGTTGATAAAAACCATTTAATAGCAGCTACTATGGATGGAAAAGTTGAATTAATTGAGGGTTTTTAGATTGGACCTATCATTAGATGCCTTAGGATTATTTTATTTCAACCACAGGATTAATCTTTAAATATCCAATTGATTGTAGAAACGCATCCGTTTCAAAAACTGTTTTTTTATAATACGCTAAGTTTTTATAGTTGAAAAATCCATGCACTTGCCCTTCATATAATTTAAGGACACATTGACTTTTCACCTTCTCCATTGCTTTTTGAAAATATTTAGCAGTTTCTACTGGTATAAGTTCGTCATTGGTTCCCAAAAAAATAATAGCTGGAGGCATTCCTACTCTGATATTATGAAGTGGCGAAAAATTCTTATAGGCTTCGCCAATTTTATTAAACCCATAACCCCCTGGACCATTATCTATAACTGGATTATACAGTACCAATGCGTTCGGAATACAGCTTGTTAATTTGTTATCTGAACTTTCATTATAATCATCAATTAAAGCAGTGGCAGCTGCAAGATGCCCTCCGGCGGAACCTCCTGATGCAACAATTTTCGAGGTGTCTATATGAAATTTATTTGCGTTTTCTCTTAAAAATCGAATAGAAGATTTAGCATCTTTTAATGATTCAAATGGGGTGGTTTGCTGTCTGTCTTTTACCCTGTAATCAACCAAAACACAAACCATTCCTCTTTGCGTAAAATACTTTGCATGTGGTTCAAATTGACTAGTGCTTCCACTACTCCATCCACCTCCAAAATAAAAAACTATAACAGGATATTTTTTTGCTGAATCCATTGATTCAGGATTATATATCTCCATGTATAATTTAGTGTCATCAATTTGCTTATACAATATTTTCTGTTGCGCGGAAGCAGAGGAACATCCTATTAAACAGGTCAAGATGATAACTAATATGTATTTACTATTCATTTTTATTTTTTTTAGAAATTGAAAAAAGCAATTCCATATTAATTATTCTCTATTTTACTAAACAATACCAAAATCAAATATAGTTAAGCTTTCTCCATTTCATTCAAAGCTCTTACAAGCTGATCAAGCTCTTTGGGGGTTGTATAAATATTTGGTGTAATACGGCAGCCTTGGATATTTTCTTTCTTCACATATAAAAATCCACCACCCAAAGGTACACTTAGCCATTTGTGCATGATTTTATTTCAATTTACCAGTTACTTGAATATGATTTTTTTATATTTTCAGGTGGCTAGGCTAACCTTAATATTGATTTAAAGAGGACTAAAATATTCTTACCTTGAACTGCCTGAAGCTGTTTTGCTAAAATAGCAGCTTTTAAATTGCTAATAAAAAATTTAATAAAATGAAAATAAACTTTGATTATACTATTAATAAATTATTTCTTATGAAAAAAAAATCAATTAACCCTAATTTTTTAAACGGTGTCTGGTTGTATATTTTTTTTCTTTTACTCTTTGTGAATAATGGATTTTCTCAGTCTTCCAATAAAGTATTTCCGGGAGCCAATGAAAAAACACCAGCTAGGTCGGAATATTTTTCTTGGATCAACAATACTAATGAAGGAACTACCGAAAAACAAACCTTGAGTAACCTCAATTTTTTTCAATTTTTACACGATGAATATGGCATGGTATTAGATATTTATGCTTTTGATGCAGGGGCAATTGATGGTGCCGGATATTACGGGTCGACGCTCTCAACTAAATTTAAAAACCAATTTCCAAATGGCTTACTAGGCTTGGCAAATAAGTCTGTTAAAATGGGTACCCGATTTGGTATATGGGGTGGTCCGGATGGTTTTGGAATTACTCCCGAAGAAGAAATGCGTCGCCAAGAAATGATGGTTTCCCTTTGCCGTGATTACCGTTTTGAACTTTTTAAATTTGATGCTGTTTGCGGAGACTTGAGAAACGACAAGCAAGATGCCTTTATCAAAATGATGACCGAATGCAGAAAATATAATCCTAATCTTATTCTACTCAATCACCGAATTAATCTTGGCACAGAGGCAATTAAACATGCAACTACTTGGCTGCTTGGTGGTGCAGAAACCTATATTGATGTTCATTTGACTAATAACCAGACTGCCACGCATCACAGGGCAGGCGCACTTTCTAGAAATCTTGTTCCTGGATTGCAACGCTTAACCGAGGATCATGGTGTTTGCCTTTCTTCCTGCCTCGATTATTGGGAAGATGATTTGGTTCTTCAAGCATTTAATCGAAATTTAATTCTTGCCCCAGAGATCTATGGTAATCCATGGTTCTTGCGAGATGATGAATATCCCAAACTTGCAAGACTATTTAATTTAACTAGAAAGTATAAGGAGATACTTGTGAATGGAATTGTTTTACCAGAAGATAAATATGGTGAAAAAGCTGTTTCAAGAGGCGATGAAAAAACGCGTCTAATCACACTTCGAAATTTAACTTGGGAGCCTATTATCAAAACAATAAAATTAGATGAGGAGATAGGACTCGGCGAAGGCTCTATGGTTGAACTAAGGCAATTGCATCCAGTAGAAAAAATGATTGGTCGATTTCAAAAAGGACAAACTGTAAAAATTGAAATACTTCCATTTCGTTCCACTCTTTTATTGGCCTCCTATGTAAAATTCTCTGAACCATCCATTGAAGGTTGTGATTACGAAATAGTAAGAGATGTTGTAGGCAAACCAATAAAAATTAATTTACTTGCTTTTCCAGGTGAAAAAAAGAATATCATTTTTCATAATGCTGAGCATTCTTTTTTGAAGGCAATGATTGATGGTAAACCAATCAATGAATTGCTAGATAATAAATCACATGAAATAATTTTTTCGGGAACACCACTTAAAGAAAAGTATCACCGAAAATTGGGTGATTTAACATCAATTTCCGTACCTGATGATGCAGAAGCGCTTTATGAAGCTACTTGCTTTGCTGCTGATAATAACGCGTTAGAAGCACGTTCAATATTGCGTTCTGGTCCAACAAAAATTCCTCAGGTTCAAAAAGCAAGGGATGCTTTTTTTACTCAGCAGTTGTTTGTGGATCGGGGATTATGGGATCGGAATCTTTTTGATGCTGACCTCAAAACATCTTTTTATCCTAGTAGACGACAAGGCAGATCGGATTTGCGCATCAATGGTGGTGCATTTCGATTAGACTTAGGTACCATAACTCCGCTTGACAGCATAAAAATTATTGTTGGAGACGAACAAGCACTTCAGCCTTTTAAATCTTTTGAAGCGATTCGGGTACAAACATCTGTTGATTTAAAAACATGGTCACCCGTTCTGTTATTGGCCGGAAAAGTGATGATTTTACAGTTAGACAAATCTAAACCAATAAGATATTTGCGCTTCCCTAATTCTCCTGAAAAAATATTAGAGATCGAAGGTTTCTTGAATGGAAAGGCAGTGAAAAGAACCCTTTGGAGAGCTTCTAATTTATTCAGTCCTTACCGCCAAATGACTGCAAAAGCCGCATTTCAAAATAGCTTTGTGCTCAATGAAATTCCCAAAGGAAGTTACTTGGCAGTAGCGCTTAATGGTATTCACGGAATTGAAGGAGCTTATGCCGCCTTACGTGTGAATGGAAAACTGGTTGGGGCACCCGATAGAAGTGTATCTTATAGAAGCAATTCATGGGAATATCCTGTGCCATCAGACGATTCAAACTATACCTATTATTTTCCGTTGACGGAAGATATGAAAGGATCAAAGATTGATGTGGTGGTAATGGTAATGAAAGATGGAATTGCAAAATTTAGTCCCGAAGTATGGATTACAGCCTATCCGATTCCTTATGAAAAGAAAGAACTAATACTTTACTAAAAAATCGACTGATAACAATAAAATTTTTAAAATGAAAATTACAAGTTTTGTTCTGTTTTTTTTGTTCCTAATAACAGGAAGCGTAACGTATTGCCAAGTTCATCCGAACCATATTTTTGATGATAATATGGTATTACAGCGTGAACAGCCTGTTAGAATATGGGGATCAGCAGCACCACTGGAGAAGATAAAGATTGAGTTTGGGGGGCAGATCAAATTCTGTAATGCAAATAAGTTGGGGGAATGGTTCATCTATCTCGATCCAATGATAGCAAGTACACAGCCAAGGAATATGAAAGTGTCGGGTAAAAACAGTTTAGTACAATTCAACAATATACTAATTGGGGATGTATGGATACTCGGAGGGCAGAGTAATATGGAGCTTGACCTGGCAGCACTCTTTCATGGAGATGCTGAAATTTTATCGGCCAATTTTCCGAATATCCGACTAATGACCATACCAAGTTCTGCAGACCAATTGCCAAAGAAGGAATTTGAGCGAATAAATGAATATGATAGCTGGCTTGAACGATATGATAAGAAAGGCTCTTGGTTCCCTTGTACGCCCGCAACAGTTGCAACATTTTCGGGCTTGGGATATATTTTCGGCAGGCGCATTCATATGGTTAGCAAGATACCAATTGGATTAATCGATTTGTCATTGGGGGGCACAACCCTGGAAGCATGGTTAGCTCCAAAGACGCTGCTATCAATGCCTGAAAATAGTTCTCTGCTAAAACAATGGAATGATAAGGAAGCAACATTCGATCCGGTGGAAGACCTCAAAATAAAAATTATTAATTGGGAGAAAAGAACTGCTGAACAAAAAAAGAGAGGTGAGGATACTGCACCAAAGCCGGTAGAACCTTCGGTAAGACCGGCACTTGTTAGAAATTTTCCGGGTTCATCGTATACAGGAATGGTAGCTATTATTGGTGGGCTCACTGTAAAAGGAATAGTGTTTCATCAGGGGTATAATAATGCACTTGGAGACGCTCGTCCTAAATTGTATGCAGCTAATTTCAAAGCATTGATTTCAGATTGGAGAAATTTGTTTAACAACAAACAGTTGCCTTTTGGAATTATTGAATTCAGTGCCGGAGGAGAACCACAGACATTGGATAATTACGAATTGAGAATGTTAGACCCATCACCCTATATTCGAGAGGGACAGTATAATGCTTACAGAAATTTATCCAATATCGGGTATGCATGTTCTTACGATCAACAAGTAAACTGGTACCATCCTCAAAAAAAAGTGGAAGTTGGCGAAAGGATGGCTCGCTGGGCTTTGTCAACGCTGTATGGTTTTAATTTGGGATGGGAACCTGCAACTTTTGTAGGAATTGAAAAACTAAAAGATAAAATGATTGTAACTTTTAGCAAAGAGGTGAAATCCTCTGATGACCGGCCTATTGAAGGATTTTCAATAGCAGGTGCTGATCGTCATTTTTATCCTGCAAAAGCGGAGTATGTGAAAATACAAAATGAAAAGGGACAAAAAGTGAATGATAAAAGAAGGATTGTTATATGGAATGACCTTGCTATAAATCCAATAGAATTGCGTTATGCCTGGGCACGCAATCCACTAGGTAATCTTGTTAATGATGCAGAAAGAATTATTCCTGTGCCCCTTTTTAGAACCGATAGTTGGGAATATCCAGAAGCGCCGTATTCATCTATTGAATATGAGCTATACAGACAGAAACAGAAAACGATTCAGCAACAAGCAGAAGAATTGGCAAGAATCAGGATAATTCAAGAAGCAGAAAAGCTGATTAAAGAAAATAAAAAATAACGGTATTTTAACAGGGTCACAAAAGTGTATAAAGAAGGCAGCATGAAAAAAAATTAAAATTAAAATTTAGGTATTCTCATAGAAATATTATTTTAAATTAATTATACAATTCCTAGTAAAAATATTTTTTACAAAAACAAATGGCTCCCTTCTGTAGGGAGCCATTTATATAAAAAAATTACAACATTTTTTAAAACTTATCCAGTTTAATTGGAGTTGATATAATTAAATAACCCGATATTTTTTAGTACATATTAGCACCTAGAATTTTAGCATCCCACCAATTTCTATTAGTCTGGGCAGTTCCTGTATACACTGGAACATTTTTGTTATAATCTACTTCTCCTTGACAATATGGCATCTGCCTTGGCAATCTTATGGTGCCCAAGTTTGCAGTATAGCAAGATGTATAATCATAAATGGGATAACCAGTTCTGATTTTATCAAAATGCATTTCAGGTGTTTGATAAAAATTAGCTAAATATTTTTGATTAATTACTATTTCCTGAGCTGTTTCTTCTGTATTTGCAAAATTAAATTGCGCTAGAAAAGCAGTGATAGTTGCCTGTGGAACTCCGAGGGATTTCAAGTTTGCATTAACTGCAAGTTCAAAAGATATTTTTGCAGAAGTATAATTCCCTTTAAAAATATAAGCTTCTGCCTCTAAAAATTTACACTCTGTATAGGTCATAAATATAGAAGACATTGTAGGCAACATAAACGTAGTCCTAGACACAAAACTTGGTTTTTTATTTTGAGCATAAATAATCCCCATTTGTAAACCTGAATACCCACCAAGATAATCTTTGGTAAAATATATAGGTAGTCTAGGATCATTGGTTGTAGTCATCATTTTTATATTTTGTATGGTAGCGATATACCCATCACTTAAGCCCTTTTGGCCCTCATATGCCCAACCCCTTGCTCCTGTAATATCAAAATGTTTAAAAATAGCATCATCTGTAGTCGCTGCCATCCCTTTTGCAAGTGCTGCCAAAACGATATCTGCCTGGCCAGCTTTAGTTTTACCTGGAGCATAAGAAAGCCGCATTGCAAAACGTGCTTTTAAAGAGTACGCTAATTTTGTCCATTTAGAAAGATCACCAGCATAAATTAAATCCTCTTTTCCAATAATAACTTGTGGCTTTGAATCTTCTAAGTGAGTAATTGCTTTATTAATTAAGTCTTCAACTGCTTTATATACAACAGATTGCTCATCATAATGTGGATGGTAGATTACTGGAAATTGAAATGATTCAACATAAGGTACTTTGCCAAAAAAATCGGTTACAGATGCCCAGCCATAAGCTTGTAGCAATTCAGCTATTCCTTGGTAATGTGTATTGCCATTTTTTACAGCATAGCCTTCCAAATCTTTAGCCTGCACAAGTATATTACTAAACGCGTCAAAATATTGGTTAGTAACATTAGAAGCCATTAGTCCAAGATCTCCTCCAGTAGGTCCGGAATTAGAAACCGTTTGTTGCAAATTCCACTCGAGTGGTCCTACTATTTGTGATTGAAGACGTTGAAGCCACTGCGCGCATACTGCAGGGAAAATTACCGCTTCAGTAATTGTACTAGATCCAGGCGAATTAGGATTTTCCTGATGGTCCAAAAATTTAGTACAAGAACTCATTAATAAATTTAATATTAAAAAAAATCCAATGATGCTGATTTTAAGTAGTTTCATAATTATATAGTATTTCTTTTTTCTTATTAGATTTAAAAAACAATTCCAACACTTAGGGTATAAGATCTAGTAGAAGGCATCATCCAAATAGAAACTCCAGAAGCATTAGATAACCCCTCTAAGTTGAAATCAGGATCTGCTCCTGTATAATCTTTAGATAATTTTCTCCAAATATTATTTCCAGTGATAGATACATTAAGGCCTTTGATAACCCCTATTTTATTGATTACAGACTGAGGCAACTTGTAGCCTAGTGTTAAATCTTTAAGTCTTATGTAGTCACTAGATTCCATGTTGCGTTTGTCCCAAAAGCGATATCCTTTGTTTCCGGGCCAAGAATTAGTATAGCTGGTAGGTATTGTATTGGCAACATTTGATATCACTAATTTATTATTTGCATCCAAATGAGCCAATACGCCCGGCCAAATAGTAACATTATTTAGTGGTCGATCTTGTGTTTTTACTGACATGCCGATTGGACCAAGGTATTGTTCATTCATGTTATGAACCAACCCGCCATATTGCATGGTAAAAAGAGCAGATAATGTGAAAGACTTATAGGTGAATGTATTGCTTAAACTTCCATACCAGTCTGGTTCAATTTTACCTACGGGTTTACTATACCCTGAATAAACAGCATCACTTCTCATATAATATCCATAACGTCCATCAGTTGGAACATCCCAAACCAAATAATTTCCAGTACCATTATCTCCGTTGTCTTGTACCATATGCAACAAATTAATTGATGGGAAGGGATTCCCTTGTTCAAGAACAAGACCCCATGCCTGAGGTACTCGAGTCATTTGATCACTTACTTTATTAACCATGTTTTTATTTGCTGAATAGATTGCTCTTACTTCCCATGAAAAAGTGGGTGTTTTTATAGGAGTTCCAAAAACCATCAACTCTACACCATTATTTTGCAATTCACCTACATTCATCATTGTTCCAGTAATACCTGTAGCGTCAGAAATATCACCCCATATTAATTGGTTACGACTTAATTTTTTATAATAAGTTGCCTCAAAACCAAGGCGATTTTTAAGGAAATTCATATCAAGGCCTATCGACTTTTCTGAAGTCATTTCAGGCTGCAATGCAGGATTACCTGGTGAGCTCGACAACATGTAAGAACTTATACCATTGAAAGGAAATGTAATGCCACCTCCTGAAGCTAAATCATATTGAGTTTTTGTTAAATAAGGTCCCGCAGGAATACCAGCCTGAGCGTAGGATAATCTTAACTTTCCAAAATTAATCACATTGCTTTTAAGTAGCTCTGAGAAAATAAAACCCAAACTATTAGAAGGATAAAAGAAAGACCTATTTTCAGGAGCAAGAGTAGAAGTCCAGTCATTGCGACCTGTGAAGGTGTAATAAAATAATTTATTATACTCAACAACTACCTGACTATATAAACTAACTGAACTTATCTCTCTAATAATATGAGATGGAGTTCTGCTCTGGCAATTATTAATATTAGCAAAACCAGGAATGATAAAATCTTTTCCTTGTATAATATCTGTAACTGATTTATTATTTTGAACATTATGTCCAACCATTGCATTAATAAACCATTTTTGACCAATTTTCTTTTTATAATTAAGCATTATATCAGAATTCATGTTATAATACATGTTTGTCTGCATTTCGTAAATGCCAGTCTGACCAGCTCTTCCTGAGGTATTATCAGCAAATTTATCTTGAAAATTATTGTAATAATCAAGTCCAACTTTACCCGTTAATGTGAGGTCTTTTGTAAGCGTAATTTTTAAATCTGCAGTTGGAATGAATCGGTCTCTAAGACTAGTTTTTTTAGTATTATTTAAAATCCACAAATAGTTGTTTGTGCCTGCTGAAGTTGTATACCAACGCTGGGCCCCCAAGGAATTATAAACAGGAAAAGGATTGTACGAATTTGGGGTTATTAAAAATTGATTCATAAAAGAATACGCAGAATTCATTCCTTCAAAAAGAGATTGACTGTTAGATCTAATGTAATTCATTGAAATTCCAGCACTCAACCAACTAGTAACTTCTGTGTTAAACTTAGCAAGAATATTGATTCTTTTGAAATTAATTGGATCAAGATTTCCCTGCTGATTAAGCTGAGAAATTGAAGTGAAATAATTAGATTTATCAGTTCCGCCACTAATTGTCAAATTCAACTCTTTTCTATTTCCTTGATTAAAAATATTCCATCTATCCTTACCATAATTTATTGCACCAGGGATGTCTGAAATTTTAGGACCCCAACTATTACTAGTTTTTAAATTTTCACCCTCATAATAAGTTGGTACCATCGGCTGTCCAGCTGTTCCAATAAATTCACCTTGAGCAAACTCAGTTTGAATAGGTATTTTATTAAAATCATCTACCCCAAATTTTTGATTGATGGTTACTCTAGGCATTCCTTTTTTACCATTTTTAGTGGTAATAACAATTACACCAGCAGCTGCTTTAGAACCATAAAGCGCAGAAGCAGCAACACCTTTAAGAACACTGATTGATTCAATATTATTGGCATCTATATCAATGCCCGACGATCCACCCGGTCCTTCATAATCTTTATTAGCAATTCCTGGCATTTCTGAATCATCAAAAGGAATTCCATCAATAACATATAGTGGTTGGTTACTTCCAAACGAAGAGTTACCCCTTATCACTACTTTTGCAGAACTTCCTGCCTGCCCTGAAGATGCATTCACCTGAACCCCTGCAATTTTACCTGATAAGGCATTAATCACATTCGCTTCATTAGCCTGTGCAAGTATTGTTCCCTGAACAATACCTACAGCATATCCAAGCGCCTTTTTTTCCCTCTTGATTCCTAATGCTGTTACAACTACTTCATTTAAATCTGAAGCGTCTTCCATTAATGTAATATTCAACGTAGTGCGGCCATTCAATGATACCACTTGGGTTGTCATTCCTACAAATGAAAAGACTAAACTTGAATTGGAGGGTATATTTTTAAGATTAAAACTTCCATCTAAATCTGTAACAACATTTGTATTGGTACCCTTAACATTCAAAGAAACCCCAACCAATGCAATTCCTTTTTGATCTCGCACTTTACCCCCAACGTCTACTTTTTGTGAAAATGCATCTGTGCTAAAAACCAGTAGTTGAATAGCAAAAAAGATAACTAGTATGCTAATTTTCCAGAGCACTTGGCTGAAATTTAAAAAAGAAGTCTTTTTTAAAGGGATTACAAGAAACAGGTTATTTTTTGCTAGACACATAAAATTATTTTTTTAAAATGGGTTTTAAGAAATCTCGTATTCAAATCTATTTTACTTAAATAGAAAAGGTTGTCTAAAATTTAACATCTTACATGCGAAAATTATCTAGTTTTTAAGACAAATCAAAGCTAAACAAGCTTGAAACGAAAAAATGGACTTGGTTCATTAGGATAAAATGTGTAATAATGCAATAGCTTTTCAAAAAACTTTACAGAATGTGAATAAATGAAAAAATAGATCAAAACCAAGCTTTTTATTTTAAAGCAATCAACAAAGAAAATTGTTGGCAATCATTTATTAGATTTATTATCACTTAAGAAAAATATCATGGTTAAAAAAATATTATATGTTACTCTTTCAGGTTTTCTGGCACAGTCTTTTGTTGGAGAAATAAATAATAGTTCAATGAAGGTTTCAACTTTCAATCACGAAAAAAGTACATCTCAAATATCAATCAATCAATCAGACACAATTCCATGCCCAATTTATAATGATCCAAATTACCATGGTTCAGCCGATCCGGAAATAGTTTGGAACGCACATGAGAAGGAATGGTGGATTTTTTACACAGGGCGACGAGCATTAAGGGAAGAAGGTGGCACATCCGCCGCTTGTCCTATAGGTGTTGCGGCCTCAAAAGATTGGAAGACATGGCGTTTTGTAGGATACTGTAAGTTCGACGGATTGGGAGGTAAACCAGATGCGCCCTACACATTCTGGGCTCCGGGAATTATTCGTGACGGAGATACCTATCACATGTTTGTTACTTTTAAACCAGGAATAGAAGGATACTGGGGAGGTGGGGGATGGTGGATTAAACATTATGCTGCACCAGCTAATAATTTACTCAATGGTTGGAAAGTGGTTGAAGAGTCTTTAAAAGCGACACATTCAATTGATGCAACGTTATTTAAGGATAATGATAAATGGCTGATGTGGACCCGTACTGAAAAAGATAAAATTGAAGGAATATTCGTCACTGAAAGTAAAGACCTTCAAAATTGGAATATCAAGGGTTTGGCAAAAGGTGACATAAATGATAAGCTTATTACTGGCTATCAATACCAAGAAGCCCCTTACGTATTCTCTTGGAAAAAAGCTTATTGGATGATTACCGATCCAATAGGACCTGATATTGCGCTCTATAAGTCTGAAGATCTTATTACATGGAAATTTGTTAGCAAAATATTGGATCCGCCATTATATCCATCTTGTAATATTGGTATTGCCCGGCATCCAAGTGTCTATGTTTTCGGTGAGCGTGCTTTTTTATTTTATCATGTAGAACCATTTCGGAATTATGATATACCCTATCCAGAAGTGGAACCGAAAAACAAGAAAATATTTTTACAAATAACAGAACTTGAATATGGAAATGGAAAGCCATTTACTGATCGTGATAAGCGGATTGCATTACCTTTTACTGATGGTAGTAAACATTAGAAAAATCTCACTACTCAGTAAAGATTATTTCCACTTTTTTTGAAACGGATTACAATAAATTTCATTTTATGAATAAAAAAATAATCATTTCGATAATTTTATCTGGATTTATTTTTTTTGCAACGCAGGCCCAAAACTTATTGAAAAGTCCAAATATTGTTATTTTCTATATGGACGATATGGGGTATGCAGACATGACCATTACTGGTGCCATTGGTTATAGAACACCGAATTTAGATCGTTTAGCGCATGACGGGGCGCTTTTTACACAGTACTATAGCCCTGCTCCAGTTTGCTCTGCATCTCGGGCTGGATTATTAACAGGTTGTTATCCTGTAAGAGTTGGAATTACAGGTGTTCTTTTTCCAAATAGTGTAACTGGGTTAAATCCAAAGGAGGAAATAATTCCTGAATTGCTAAAGAAAAAAAAATATACTTCCTGTATAATTGGAAAATGGCACTTAGGTGATGATGCTAAATTCATGCCTACGCAACAAGGGTTCGATCAATATTATGGACTACCTTATTCGAATGATATGTGGCCATACGGAAATGCAAAGAGAGGAGACAAAACACCTTCAGTTACACAAACAGATCCGCCATTATGGTTATATGAAGGAAATAAAAAAGTTCAAGAAATAAAGACCGCTGATGACATGGATATGCTTACTACTCAATATACTCAAAGGGCAGTGTCATTTATTAAACAAAATAAGAATAACCCTTTCTTCTTATACATAGCTCATACAATGCCACATATTCCCCTTGCTGTATCCACTAAGTTTAAAGGAAAGAGCGAGCAAGGTGAATACGGAGATGTTATGATGGAGATTGATTGGAGTGTTGGAGAGATTGTAAAAGAACTAAAAGCTATTGGAGTAAGTAATAATACATTAATCATATTTACATCCGATAATGGACCTTGGATTAGTTATGGTGACCATGCTGGTGCATCAGGTGCTTTTAGAGAAGGAAAATTTACTGTATTTGAGGGTGGGCAAAGAGTTCCTTGTATTATGAAATGGCCTGATGTTATTCCAAAAGGTTTGATTTGTAACAGGTTGGCTTCATCAGTTGATATTCTTCCAACACTAGTTGAAATAACTAAGGCTAGCTTACCATTGAATAAAATCGATGGAGTGAGTCTCTTACCAATTTTGAAAGGTGATCTTTTGTCGGAGCCAAGAAAATTATTTTTATACAATGAGTTGAAAGCTATTCGAGATAATCGTTTTAAATTAGTGATGCCTCAAAAGTATACTTCAAATATGGGTACTTTACCCAATGATGGAGGAAAAAATGCTAAAACTTTTAAGGCAGAAACCGATTTTGCGCTTTATGATTTGAGGCGCGACGCAGGGGAACGATATAATGTACTTGAAAAATATCCAGCAGTGGTTGAAAGATTACAGAAAGCAATGAATGAATACAAATCTGAGTTAGGTGATAAAGGATATGGTTTAAGAGCTGTTGGTCAAATAGTAAAGTAAAAAAATAACAAAGCTGATATTGTTTTTGCAGTAAAGTATTTTTCTGCTGACAATAAATGGGTATTATCAAAATCAGAAAAAGCCATCTATTCTAATAGTAACAGCTTTTACAAGATATAATATTTCCGAAAATAAATAGAATTGAACTTTGATAAAAAAGTCAGTAATTAAAATGAGTTCATAATTTTTTAGAATCTATTTGAGGAATTGAATGAGCTATTTTTTACAAGTTACTTTCAAATAATTTTTGAATAAAAATCCAAGTCAATTTTTGAATCTAAATTTTAATACAAATTTTGTTAGTATGAGTTTTGTCTTACAATGGTAAAAAATGTATAGTACAGGGTATTTAAGGTTTATTTATTTGAGCATAAGAAAATTAGTTTTGAATGAAGCATTATTTATTTAGAATCAGCCAATCAATTTGATTGAAAATATACTAAAACCTAAACTAGGCCAGTCTTTGTAGAGGTTGATGCAAAAGTAAATCTGATGTGAGTAATTTTATATTTAAATTTATTTTCTGAATAAGTTTTTGATTAATCAAATGATTTTAAATAGCAGATATAAATTTATTTTTTAAATAAAAAATAATACATAAAACAAATGAAATTCTTTACTAGAAAATTAATCATACTATCGTTACTATTGGTTTTTTATACTGCACGTGCTGGCAATAATACTAATGACCAGATAGACACTAAAGATCCTGAACTTACTAATGTGTATAATCTAGCAAAAAGGGTCATTGAAGGCAATTCAGAAAATTTTATTTTTAAGCTTGAAAAAAAAACCGGTTCAAAAGATTTTTTTGAGATCTCCACATTGAATAAAAAAATTCTAATAAAAGGAAATAATGGCGTTTCCTTGGCTTCGGGACTTAATTGGTATTTAAAAAAATATGTCAACTCGCAGTTTTCTATCATTGACAAACAAATTTCTTTTCCAAAAAACTTGCCGTTACCTACTTCTCCTGAAAGAGTGAATACGGAATTTAACTACAGATATTTTTTGAATATCTGCACCTTTAGTTATACCATGGCTTGGTGGGATTGGAAAGAATGGGAACGCCAGATAGACTGGATGGCTATGAATGGAATCAATTTTCCTTTGGCCATTACGGGTCAGGAAGCCGTTTGGACAGAAGTGTATAAAGAACTCGGGCTTAGTCAAAAACAAATTGATAAATTCTTAGTAGGACCTGCGTATTTACCGTGGTCATGGATGGGTAATATTGATAGTTTAGGAGGCCCCTTACCAAAATCGTGGATAGAAAAACATAAACTACTCGAACAAAAAATCCTGCAACGGGAACGTGGCTTAGGAATGAAACCCATCTTACAAGCATTTACAGGACACGTCCCCGAATCCATCAAAGAAATTTATCCGAAAGCCAAACTGCATAGAACCGGAAATTGGTCTGCTGGTTTTGGTGGAACTATTTTTTTAGATCCATCCGATGAGTTGTTTCATCGCATTGGAAAACTATTTATTAAAAAGCAAACAGAAATGTATGGAACAGATCATTATTATTCTGCAGACTGTTTTAATGAAGTAAATCCGGATAGCAATGATCCTGTTTTTTTATCCACTATGAGTAAGAATGTTTACAAGTCAATGGCAGATGCAGACCCCAAAGCAGTATGGGTTATGCAGGCTTGGTTTTTATATTATAGCATTGATAATTTTTGGAAGGAACCACAGGTAAAAGCATTTTTAGGAGCAGTGCCTGATGATAAAATGATGATCCTTGATTTATATGGAGAAGAACATCCTGTATGGAAGAAGCAGAAAGCATTTTATGGCAAACCCTGGATCTGGAACGTACTGCATAATTATGGAGGAAGAACTAGTATGAGTGGCAAACTTCAGGCAATATCCGATAATTTTAAGGACGCGATTACCAGCCCGCAAAAAGGAAATCTTTCAGGTATTGGTATGGCCATGGAGTATTTTGGAAACAACCCAGTGATTGAAGAAATTGTGATGAGTAAGGTTTGGGAAAAAGAAATTCCAGAAACAAAAGAATGGCTATTTAAATATATTGAAAACAGGTACGGCAAGAAAAATGAATTTGCTATGAAGGCCTGGGAGGGAATGTTTAAAACCGTTTATAATTCAGGCAAACAAACTGGAACTTATTTGTGCGAAAGACCCGGATTTTATAATCCTAAATTAACTTATCGTACAAGTCCAATTCCTGATTACGATCCAAAAATATTAGCTACATCTTTGGAGAATTTATTGAACTGCTCTAATGAATTTAAAGATTTAGATACCTATCAATTTGATGTAGTAAATCTTACCAGACAATTTATTAGTCCTTTAGCTTATTACTGGATTCTGGAATTAGAAAAAGCATACCAAAAGAAAGACATAGCTGCTTTTCTAAAAACGAAAACGCAGTTTATTAATCTGATTAAGGATTTTGATCTGTTACTCTCAACCAAGAAAGAATATCTTTTAGGAAATTGGATTGAAAGTGCTAAAAGATGGGGTGTAACCAAAGAAGAAAAAAATCTGTACGAGTTTAATGCCAGAAATATCATAACCCTTTGGGGTGAAAAATGCACAGAGGGCCAATTTGATGATTTGAATACTTATGCCTATAAGCAATGGGCTGGTATGTTTACAGATTATCATTTGGTAAGATGGACTACGTTTTTTGATGAAGTAGAAAGCTCCATGAAAAAAGCTGAAAACTGGAATAGGGAATCTTTTTTGGCATCATCCTGTAGTTGGGAAAAAAAATGGTCGCATAGTAACAATACTTTTTCTGTAATACCTAAAGGCGATCCTATAAAAATATCAAAGGAAATATTTAATAAGTATTTACCTTTTATAAATAGTCATAGCAAATAAAAATTAAAAGAATTAAATAAATAAATTGGCAAGTAATTAGGAGTGATTTGCAAAATCATCTTACTATAATTAATGAAACATGCAGCATCCTTTCATCATTGAAAATCGTAGTATTATTATGAAAAGTACATTTACTATATTTTTTTTTATTTTACTTTCTTTAGGGTTGTATGCTCAAAAGCGCCCCAATATTGTTTTTATTTTAAGTGACGACCATGCATACCAGGCAATTAGTGCTTATGGCTTTGGATTGAATCACACACCTAATATTGATAAGCTGGCAAACGAGGGAATCTTATTTAAAAATGCTTTTGTTAATAATTCATTATGCTCGCCAAGTCGTGCAGGAATTCTAACAGGAAAATATAGTCACCTTAATGGAATAACTGGAAACGAAAATCTGGTATTTGATGGTGCTCAAACAACTTTTCCAAAGCTATTGCATAATGCAGGTTACCAAACTGCCCTAATTGGTAAATGGCACCTTATATCAAACCCAACCGGTTTTGATTATTGGAATATACTTCCGGGACAGGGTGATTATTACAATCCTGATTTTATTGATAATGGAGTGAAAGGACGTGTTAATGGTTATATTACTGATCTGACAACGGATTTTGCTTTAAAATGGCTTGACAAACGTGATACTTCTCGTCCTTTTTGTGTGCTTATATGGAATAAAGCCCCGCACCGACAATGGATGCCAGCACTGAATTACCTGCATGAATTTGATAACAAAGACTTTCCAGTTCCATCAACTTTTTTTGATGATTATACAACTCGGTCTAAAGCACCTCACGAACAAAAAATGCGGCTCGATGAATGGTTGTCTCCCAATTACGACCTAAAAGAAAATTTTAATGTAGTACCGCCTTATCAAAATTTAGACCCCTCATGGAAAGGTATTGTTGGCCGATTAAGCCCCGAAGAAAAAAGAAAGTTCGAAGAAGCTTATACGCCATTGAATGATGCCTTTAAAAAAGCGGATCTGAAAGGAAAAGAACTCGCGATATGGAAATACCAACGTTATATTAAAGATTATCTTAGGTGTGTTCAGTCGGTAGATGATAATGTGGGAAGGGTGAATGATTATTTGAAGCAAAATGGATTAGATAAAAATACCATCGTTATTTATTCTTCTGATCAGGGATTTTATACTGGAGAGCATGGATGGTTTGATAAACGGTTTATGTATGAAGAATCTTTTAAAACACCACTTATTATTAGATGGCCCGAAGTAATAAAACCAGGAAGTGTTAGTAATGATTTGGTTATGAACCTTGATATTGCGGAAACTTTACTTGATGCTGCAAAGGTAAAAATACCTACTGAAATGCAGGGAGAAAGTATGTTACCCTTGCTGAAAAAAGGTAAAGAACCTTCTGATTGGAGAAAGCAAGTGTATTATCATTATTACGATGCAGGTGGAGAACATAATGTTGCAGAGCATGTAGGGGTTAGAACGGATAGATATAAACTGATTTGGTTTTATGAAAACCATGAGTGGGAATTGTTTGACCTATTAGAAGATAAACAGGAACTTCATAATTTATATAATAAGCCTGAGTATAAAAAAATACAAAACGATCTTAAAGTAAAATTAAAAAAATTAGAAGTTAAGTATAAGGATACTGAGATGGTGAATAAGAAAGATTAAAATAAAAAATAATTTTTATTTACGTAGTTACTCGGATAAATTATTTGATTGATTTCTTTTTAAAATAAAAGTTTCTTTAAAAAAACTGTTTTGATTTTTAAATTATTTAAAATGAGTAAATTATTTTTTTTAGTAATATCGATAATGTGCTTTAACTTTTTTTCTGTGGCCGAATGTGATGCACAGAATAACAAAAAATCTGTTAATAAACAAAAGCCAAATATTATCTTCATTCTTACCGATGATCAAAGATCAAGTGCACTTGGCTTTGCGGGTAATACCATTATTCATACACCTTATATGGATAAGCTTGCTGCAACAGGAATTTATTTTAAAAATGCTTTTGTAACTACGCCTATTTGCGCGGCAAGCAGGGCTACATTATTCACCGGTTTATATGAACGTACTCATGATTATACATTTGGTAAACCCAATTTGAATGACCAGTACATGTATGAAAGCTATCCTTACTTACTTCGTAATGCCGGATACAAAACAGGATTCATAGGAAAATTTGGCGTGAAGGTTAATAAGGGAATTGTTGATTCAATGTTTTCATTCAGCAAACAAACTGGCTGGCCCTATTTGAAAATAATTGATGGGAAAGAAATACACCTTGCAGATATAGAAGGTAACCATGCAATTGATTTTATTAAAGCTAATAAAAACCAACCCTTTTGTCTTTCACTTTCTTTTTGGGCACCCCATGCCGATGATGATTCAAAAGAGCAATATTTCTGGCCATCCTACACAGATAATTTATACAAGGATATTAAAATACCCTTGCCTACAAATGGCGATTCTACTTTTTTTAATGGTCTGCCCGAGTTTCTTAGAAAAACCATGAACCGCGACAGGTGGTATTGGCGTTTTGATTCGACTGAAAAATACCAAAGAATGGTAAAAGGATATTATAAAATGATTAGTGGTGTAGATAGTGTTATTGGAAGAATTCAGGTGGCACTAAAAGAACAGGGGCTCGCCGATAATACCGTAATCATTTTCATGGGAGACAATGGCTATTTTTTAGGCGAGCGTGGGTATGCCGATAAGTGGTTAATGTATGAGCTATCTATCAGGGTTCCCATGATTATTTATGATCCTAGGCAACCAAAATTGGCAAGAAGTAAAATATATGATGAAATGGTTTTGAATGTTGATGTTACGCCCACCATTCTGAAACTAGCTGGTGTAAAAATTCCTCAAAGATACCAAGGGGCTAGTCTTACTGCTTTTTACAATGGTCATCCTAAAAATTGGCGGAAGTCTATTTTTTGCGAACATCGCCTAGAGGGCAATCCACTACTTTTAAAAACAGAATGTTCAAGAGACGATACCTGGAAATTCATCAGGTATGAAGATCATCCTGAGTATATAGAATTATATAATCTCAAAAAAGATCCTAACGAGATACATAATCTTGCTTACGACAAAAAATTTGCAGCTAAAGTTGAGATGTATCGGCACAGCTGTGATTCAATTGCAACAAGGTTATTATCACAAAGAGTGCTACCAAAAAAGTAACAAATTTTTTTTGAAATTTCATAAATGCACAGATATCAGAAATAAATAATTCAGAAAAAAGCTATTTTTTATCATACAAAAATAGTTATATCGATATATCAAAAATAATCCTACCTCTGTCATTCCATTTAGATTTTTTAAAATGGTAAAAATTGATATTTAATCATTTTTTTACCAATTATTATCAAATATTATCTCAACGTTAATTTAATTAATTAGATGGGCTAAATTCAAGATGTCCTTGAAATTCTAACCATCTAAAATTAATTAGTTATGAGAAAACTAAAACTACTTAAAGTAGTTATTGTTTTATTTGCTCTTGTCCTGGTCTCCACTACCGGGTTTGCACAGAAAAAAATAACAGGAATTGTAAACGATGCTAAAACCAATTTACCATTGGTTGGGGCTACAGTTACAGTTCAGGACAGTAAAATAAGTACTGTAACAAAAGAAGGAGGTAAGTTTGAAATTAACGCACCTACTGGTAATATCGGCATAAACCTCACAGTTTCATTTGTCGGTTATGATAACCGGATTGTAAAAGTTGGAGCAAATTCAGGCAACCTGGTTATTGACTTAAGTCAGGCATCTGCTAACGCACTGAATGAGGTAGTGGTTGTTGGTTACGGTGTTAAAAAGAAGATTGATTTAACAGGCGCAATTTCAACTGTTTCCGCAAAAGAAATAGAAGCGCGACCTATAGCCAATACGCAACAGGCTTTACAAGGCTTGGTTCCTAACCTTAATATTTCGGTTAACAATCAGGGAGGTGAGCCTGGTGCTTCAATGAGCATGAACATTCGTGGTTTGCAATCTTTTAGTGGAAGTAATGCGCCTTATGTTTTAGTTGATAATATTCCAATGGATATCAATAGCATCGATCCAAGTAATATTGAATCCCTAACTGTATTAAAAGATGCAGCATCAGCCGCCATTTATGGTGCGCGTGCAGCCTATGGTGTAATATTAATTACTACCAAATCTGGAAAAAGTAATAGGTCGGCTGCAAGTGTTGCCTATTCATCAAATATATCATCAACATCCCCAGTTTTTGCACCACATTTAGTTGATGCCATGAGTTTTGCATATGCTATGAATGATGCTGCTGTAAACCAAGGTTCATTGCCGTATTACAACGCCGATGCGCTTAGTCGGCTTGCTCAAAATATTGCAAAACCTGGAAGTGCTCCAACTATGTATGGTACCGCTAATGGACTTACTTGGAATATTGGCGCTATGGGTTTGGGAGCTGCAGCAAATACAGATTGGTATAATATTTTTTGGAAAAAGAGTGCTACTCACCAAAAGCATAATATAAGTATTTCCAATTCTAATGGAAAGGTAGATTATTATATATCTGCAGGTATTTATAATGAGGATGGATTGCTTAGGTATGGTAATGAATCGTTTAATCGGTACAATTTTGATGGAAAAATAAATGCCAAGGTTACTTCATGGGCAACATTTTCTACATTGTTTAAATACAACCAAGGTCAACAGGATTTTCCATGGCAGATTGACTTAGGCCGTGGCCGTATTTATGATATGATGAGTAAGATTAAACCTACCATGCCTGATAAATATCCGGGTACTGATATATGGGTAAGTGAGAGCAGAATTGCAGAGTGGGATGCCGAAAGAGACGTTACTACTAATCGTAATTTGGTCATTGCACCAAGGATGATTCTTGAACCAATTAAAGGTTGGGTTACCAATTTTGACTTGAATTATACCTCTAATGATAACAGACAGGTAATTAGAGCTGGGCAATGGTTTTGGCAACAACCTAATGGTGTAATGGCTAATGGTCTTGCGCAGAATTCAACCTACTATAATCCCAATTTGTATACCGATAATTACTTGTCGCCAAGTGTTTATTCTAGCTTAACAAGAACTTACGGAAAGCATAATATAACTGTGCTAGGAGGGTATCAACAGGAAGTGTACAATTATTTTAACCTGAGTACAACATCAACTTATTTACTTAATGATAATGTTCCTTCTGTTAACACTGCTGTAGGAACACAAACTGCTACAGATGCTATTGGGCACTGGTCTACACAAAGTGTTTTTGGTCGTTTAAACTACGATTTCAATGAGAAATATTTGTTGGAAGCCAATTTAAGATCAGACGGATCTTCTAAGTTTGCTTCTGACAAACGTTGGGGTACATTTCCTTCTGTTTCAGCAGGATGGGTTGCTTCAAAAGAAAAGTTTTTTCCTTTAAAAGAACAGATTGATTTTTTAAAAATCAGGGCATCTTATGGATCGCTTGGAAACCAGAATGTATCTAATTACTTGTATGTACCAACTTTAGGAATTCAACAAAGTAGTTTTCTTTTTGGCGGACAGCGTTTATGGACCGTTTCATCACCAAACCTTTCTAGTGTTAATTTAACATGGGAAAAAGTAAATACAATGGACATAGGTATTGATATGACATTGTTGAAAAAACGTATGACTATTGCATATGATTGGTATGAAACACGAACAACTAATTTGGTAGGGCCAGGTGTAGCACTTCCTGCATTATTAGGTACGGGTGTACCTAAGCAAAATGGAGGTGAAGTAAGAACCCGAGGATTTGAACTACAACTCAATTGGAAAGATCAAATTGGTAATGTTACTTATGAAATTGGCGGAAATTTAGCCAACAACAAAAGTGTTGTAACGAAATATAATAACCCTACCAATTTATTAAGTACCTATTATGAAGGACAAGTTCTTGGTGAAATTTGGGGATACAAAACAGCTGGATTATATCAATCAACTGATGATGTTGCTAAATGGATTGACCAGAGTTATTTATTCTCTGGTAAATGGAATCCAGGAGACCTGAAGTATCTAGATCTTACAGGAGACAATAAAATAGGTATTGGAACCAATACCAGAGATGATCATGGAGATAAAACAGTCTTGGGTAATTCTCTACCACAATACCTTTATGGATTTCATTTAGGGGCTTCTTGGAAAGGACTCGACTTTAGTGTATTCTTTCAGGGAGTAGCAAAACAGGATGCATGGTTAGCTGATTTGGTTAATGGTGCCATTATGAGGGGAGCAGGACAAGGGCCGCTACACACAATGGTATACGAAGGACAATTGGATTATTGGCGCGATGCTTCTAGTGCACTAGGGGCCAATCCTAATGCCTATTTGCCCAAGCCTTATTCAGTATATGATGGAGATAATGGCAAGAGTTTCGATTTCGTGAACGATCGCTACTTGCAGAATGCAGCCTATCTCCGTTTGAAAAGTTTGAGAATAGGATATACTGTTCCTAGTAAAATCCTCAGTAAAACTTTAATTTCTAAAGCAAGATTTTACCTATCAGGAGAGAACCTATTTGTATTTAAAAATATATCACTATTGGATCCTGAAGAACTAGGAGGTAGAAGTGGAGCAGGTAGAACCTATCCGTTGTCGAAAAGTATTTCATTTGGATTAGATATTAATTTCTAAAAAAGTATTAAAATGAAGAAGACACTTTATATATTATCATTATTACTGGGAATTGTAATCATTGGCAGCTCCTGTAAAAAAATACTGGATAAAAGTCCACAAGATCAGATCTCGGATCCCCAATTTTGGAAAACACCAGCCGATTTGCAACTCTATGTTAATAATCTGTACTCGGTACTTCCTGGATGGAATTTGTCTGGAGCAGGTGGTAATCCATTACTAGATGCTAGCACTGATGTGGCCATATCTGTTGGATTATTTGCTACAAATAAAAATGCGCTCGATGGGGTTGTGAATATTCCCGCTTCTGGTGGAGGATGGTCATGGACAAATATTCGTAGCGTCAATTACTTTCTTGATAATGCTAGCAGAGTTCCGGATGGTGGTTTAAAAAATCAATACATAGGAGAAGCTTATTTTTTTAGGGCATGGAATTATTTTGAGATGCTCAAGAAATTTGGGGATTTACCTATTATTACAAAAACACTTGATCCTGGTATTGAAGGCGATATGAAGATATTATTTGGCGCCCGAAGTTCAAGAACGGATGTTGTTAATTTCATTATCAAAGATCTGGACCTAGCCATTTCATTAATGGATGTGAAAGCAAATCTTGCAGCAAGCAGGGTAAATAAAGATATAGCAGCCCTATTTGAATCAAGGGTATGTTTATATGAAGGTACTTGGGAAAAATACCATGCAAATGATGCTTTTAAAGGAACTTCTGATGGTACAGCTTTTCTCACAAAAGCAGCACAAGCCGCAAAATCAGTGATTGATGGAGCAAGGTACTCACTCATTACTGGCGACCCTAATCAGGTTTATTATAATTTGTTTAATCAAATTGATTATAGTAAGAATAACGAGGTAATGTTTTACAGGGGCTATAACGGAGCAGCATATGGCGGTAATTTTTCTAACCAGGTTTGGAACTGGCCTAATGGTTCAGGCATTACTAAATATATGATGGAAATGTATCTTTGTACCGACGGTAAACCATCATCAGTTAGCCCGCTTTACAAAGGAGATAAAGACATCAGACAAGTTATTCTTAATCGCGACCCAAGATGTGTGCAAACTGTAATGAATCCAGGTGACGCGGTAACGGTTGGATTGAAAAACGATACAACTTTTTATACAACCCCAGGTTTAAGTTCTACATACAATAGTGCTACCGGATATGAGTCGCAGAAATTTCGACGTCCACAAATTGACCCAGCTACCGGAGGCTATAGTGGCGATCAGGCTTATATTATTTTTAGGTATGCAGAAGCCTTAATTAATTATGCCGAGGCTAAAGGAGAATTAGCACAACTAACTCAGGCAGATTTAGATATCAGCGTTAATAAATTAAGGGATAGGGTGGCAATGCCCCGCATGACTTTGGGATTGATTACACCAGATCCTGCATGGCCTGTTTACGGATATTATACCCTTCCTGACTATTTGCATGAAATCAGAAGGGAACGTGAGGTGGAATTGTTTTCTGAAGGCTTCCGCTTTAATGATTTAATGCGTTGGAGAGCAGATAAAATAATTGTTGGACAAAGGCCTAAAGGGGCATTCTACAGTGCTGAATTAAAGGCAACAAATGCTACGCTTGTTGCTGATGCCAATGGTTATCTTGACCCTTATTTAACACAACTGAAAGGACCTGGAACTTGGGGATTTGATCCAACAAAAAATTATCTCCAACCACTTCCAACTAATGAATTAACACTAAGCACGGCTTTGAAACAAAATCCGGGTTGGTAAAAATGATTCAGTTCTTTTAATTATAAAGACACTGTTTTCATACTATATGAATTTTCAGGAAAAGTCTAAGTATTTTAAAATGCTTAGACTTTTCTTTATCGGCTAGTTTGTTTTGGAATAACAAAAATGGGTATTTAAGATGGCGTTTAATAAACCAGAAATAGCTGCACATGAATACTAAACCTGCAATATTAGTAAGCTTTTTCATCTGTATGTATTGCAGCCTTTTTCAGGTAGTAGCACAAAATGCTCCAAGAGCAAATGTTGAATCACCCAATTTTGTATTAATTGTTGCTGATGATTTGGGATATGGTGATTTGGGTATAAATGGCAGTATACAAATTCCAACACCAAATATTGATCAGATTGCAAAGGAAGGAATCCAATTTACTAATGGCTATGCTTCTTCTTCTGTTTGTGCACCATCAAGGGCAGGGTTTCTTACTGGGAAACACCAGGCAAATTTTGGTTTTAATGATAACCTTGCCAATAATCAGCCAGGATTTGACCCAGAATATCTTGGGCTTCCATTAACGGAATCAACACTAGCAAATAAACTTAAATCACTTGGCTATATAAACGGATTGATAGGTAAATGGCATCTTGGTTCTGGTCCAAAATTTCACCCGCTAAAAAGAGGATTTGATGAGTTTTGGGGATTTTTGGATGGTGGTCATGATTATTTTTCAGCAAATCCTAATGGGTCTGCAATGGAAAATATTATTCAATGCAATTATAAAAAAGACCCATCACTTACCTACATGACAAATGATATAGGTAATGAATGTGTTGACTTTATCAAACGGTATAAAAATCAGCCATTCTTTTTAGAGGCAGCTTTTAATGCACCGCATGCACCCATGCAGGCATTGGCTGAAGACCTGAAATTATTTAGCCATATAAAAGATAAATTAAGGCAAACTTATTGTGCAATGGTCTACCGGCTTGATCAAAATGTTGGTAAAATATTAAAAGCTATAAAGGAACAGGGGCTCGAGCAAAATACTGTAATCGTTTTTATAAGCGATAACGGCGGACCAGCAAACTCAATTTCTAATGGTTCGATTAACGCACCACTAAGAGGACAAAAAACCACCTTATTAGAAGGCGGAATACGAGTGCCATTCTTTATAAAATGGCCGGCCAAATTAAGTGGCGGAAAAAAGTTGTATGATCCTGTATCAACACTAGATATCTGTCCAACTTTTATAGATGCGGCAGGAGGTACTATTACAGAAAAAGATCATTATACGGGTGTAACTATTTTACCGTATCTGACGAGTCGCACAAAAACGATTCCCCATCAAACTTTAGAATGGCGATATACGGCAAGTGTTGCCATTAGAGATGGAGAATGGAAATTGATACGTTTGCCAGACAGGTTACCCATGTTGTACCGTCTTTCGGAAGATATTTCAGAACAAAATGATGTATCAGTTTTATTTCCCGACAAAACAAAGTTGCTATTAAAAAAATTAGGAACCTGGGAAATGCATCTTCCTTATTCTATTTTTCATGAACCACCAGATTGGAGAATACGTCATTTAGGATTTTATGATTCTACCTATCAACTTGTTCAACCAAAATAAGCGTTAACTTATTGTATTAAAAAAAGGAAAGGTTTAATCATATAATAAATAGTAGGCAAACGGATTAATTAAAAAAGAAATAAACTATGCGAAAGATTTTTGTTTATTGTATAATAGGATTTGTATCATTTGCATTTTCTGGTAAAACAGCATTAAAACATTTAGGTGCTAATCAGAATAAAATAATTAAAGAAATTTCTTTTCGGCAAGTAATCATTACCGATAAATTCTGGAGACCCAGAATCGACAAAAACCGAATAATAGGTATCAGGTTGGCCCTTAAGGAAGCGATGGGTAACATTGATAATTTTGATATAGCTGCAGGTAAAAAGAAAGGAAAACATAATGGTGGAGTAGGTGGTGACTCAAATGTTTTTAAAATAATTGAAGGGTCTGCGTATGCGCTAAGTGATACGCCCGATCCTGCATTGGAAGCTTCTATTGATTCTTTGATTGAAAGAATTGTAGCTGCTCAACAACCAGACGGTTATCTTGGTACTTATTGGATAATAAATGATATTTCTAAGAAATGGACAGACATTCCTAGGAAGCATGAGTTGTATTGTGCGGGTCACATGATTGAGGCAGCAGTGGCTTATTACAAGGTTACAGGTAAAAGAAAATTACTGGATGCTGCTATACGACTTGCTGATCATATTGATGCTGTATTTGGTATCGGTAAGCGAATGGAGGCACCTGGCCATGAGGAAGTTGAATTAGCACTTTACAAATTATATAAAACTACGAGTCAAAAAAAATATCTGAGGTTGGCAACTTTTTTTGTAGACGAGCGTGGAGATCCTAAACGAATGGTAGCAGAGAAAGTTGCGCCACCAGATAGGGATCCTAATGCAAGTAGTCCGCAACGTTGGCGTCCACCATCTTATATGCAAGACCACCTTCCTGTAACCCAGCAGTTTTATGCCGTTGGTCATGCCGTTCGAGCAACCTATCTCTATTCAGCAATGGCGGATCTTTCCATGGAAGGAAACGACAGAAAATATATCCCATCATTAAATTCAATATGGGATGATATCGTTGGCAAAAAAATGTATATCACAGGTGGAATAGGTACCAAACAATTTCATGACGAAGGATTTGGATCTGCGTACCTTCTTCCAAATGACCAGGCATATTGTGAAACCTGTTCAGGAATAGGTTTCACATTTTGGAATAGAAGAATGAGTATGTTAACAGGTGATGCAAAATTTGCAGATATGGCGGAGCTTACAATGTATAATGCCGCTTTAGCAGGTATTTCTTTGAGCGGGGATAAATATTTTTATACTAATCCATTGGAATCTAAAGGCAAAGCCGCTCGTGAACTATGGGATGATCCACCTTGTTGCCCAACTAATATTATCCGTTTTTTACCTGAAATTGGGTCAACTATTTATGCTAAAACAGACGAGGCTATTTATGTCAATCAGTTTATAGGAAATAAAGCGAAAATATTAATGGGGAATCAACAAATTACTTTGAATATGGAAACTGAATATCCCTGGGATGGTAAGATAATGCTGCATGTTGATCCACAAGCTCCTATTGATCTCTCTTTGCATATTAGAATTCCAGGTTGGGCGAGAAATGAATTAATAACGGGAGGTCTTTATTCATATGTTGCTAATCAAACAGTTTCAAAAGTAGTAGTAATAAAAGTTAATGGTTCTAGTATAACCAATTTTAAAATGGAAAAAGGATATGCTGTGATTCAAAGAAAATGGAAAAAAGACGATAAGATTGAAGTTGAATTACCTATGCAAGTAAGGTTGATAGAAGGAAATATTAAAATTGTAGACACGCATGATAAAATAGTAATAAGTCGTGGCCCATTAGTTTATTGTGTTGAAGAGACGGACAATAATAATTATTTTAAAACTGATGATAAAGCATACATGTTGCCTACAGGATTAAGTATGGAATATAAAAAAGATTTATTAAATGGAGTAGTGATTATTCATGGGGCTGTTAGTTCGATTAATAATAATAAGGAAATTAATATTACAGCCATTCCCTATTATGTTTGGTGTAATAGAGAACAAGGCCAAATGAAAGTATGGTTGCCATTTCAGAGGAAGAAAAATTAGTTTAATTAATATTTTATTATTTCGAAAAATAATGCGTCAATATAATTTAGCAGCATGATTATCAAAAGAAAAATAATGTATTTGTTTAAAGTAATTTCCATCATTTCTATAATAATTTTTTTATTATTTCAAGTTAATTCAACAACACCAGCAGTAGAAAAACTGGAAGATAATTTTATCAATCCACCTATCGAAAATCGACCATTGGCTTTCTGGGACTGGTTAAATGGCTATGTTGATACTACTAAAATGAAGTATGAATTAGAAGAGATGAAGAACAAAGGAATGCAGGGCGCTTTTATATGGGACGTTGGCGCATTGTCTGATCCGGGTAAAATGATTCCTGCAGGCCCTGCATTTTTGGGTGATCAATCAGTAGGGTACATGTCTCTTGCATTAAAAACAGCTAAGCGACTAGGATTAAATCTTGGACTTTTCGCATCTAGTAGTTGGAACGCAGGAGGTCCCTGGATGGGAGAAGCTGATGCGAGCAAGGAATTGCTAAGTTCAAAACAAGTGGTATTGGGTCCGTCAAATCAAAAGATACATATTCTAAAACCTGAAAATACTAAAGGGAAAAAAAATACTGAGGTATTTTCATTGATATCATCTGTGGCAGTTCCGCATAGGGATTCAAATGAAATTGATTTTAATTTAAACAAGCCTATTGTACTAGATAATTTTACTTCGGGAGACAATATTATAAATTGGAAAGTGCCCGAAGGCAGATGGGATATCATCTCTTTTTTTATGTGCAACACTGGTCAAGATTTAGAAGTCCCTACCCCTAATTCTAATGGTAGGATTATTGATCATTTGAGCAAGAGGGCAACCAAAATTTATTTTGATAGTATACTTGCAAAATTGGCAAAGGGTAGCCCTAATAATCAGTTTAAGTATTTTGAACTTGACAGCTATGAAGTATGGTATGCAAAAGATTGGACACCGGTATTTGTAAAAGAATTTACAAATCGGTATGGATATGATCCCAATCCTTTTCTCCCTTTATTGCAGGGCTACAGAGGTAAGGATAGTTTGATTGCAGAAAGATTCTGCGAAGACTATAGCCGACTGGTAAGTGACTTAATCATTGAAAATCATTATGCGCAGTCAGTTGAAATAGCAAAGAAGAATGGTTTTAAAATGTTTATTGAAGCCGGTCATGGCGGATATGCCAGAGTAGATCCATTAAAGGCACTGGGTAATGCTGATGTACCAATGGGGGAATTCTGGAATAGAAAACAACATTGGGTTACCAAAGAAGCCGCTAGTGCTGCTCATATTTATGGAAAAAAAGTTGTGGCTGCCGAATCACTTACGGGTTGGCAAAACTGGCAACATGGTCCAACAGATTTCAAACAATTAATTGACATTGCTTTTTGTGAAGGTCTTAATCAGGTTGTGTTTCATACGTTTGCCCATAATCCTGAGATTGCCGGCAAACCAGGTTTCGGCTACCATGCAGGAGAACATATCAATGTTAATACAAGCTGGTGGAGCATGGTAAGGCCTTTTATGGATTATATCAGCAGGTCTTCTTATTTATTACGCCAAGGAAATTTTGTAGGAGATGTTTGTCTATATTATGGAGATCAGGCACCAAATCTTGTACCACCAGACAGGATTGATCCTAATATTACGCCATTATATGACAATGAACATTGTCTTCATTGCGGACAATTAAAATCTATCAATCCTGGAAAGTTGCCAGGGTATGATTACGATTACATGAACGCAGATATTATCACCGAAAAATTATCTGTTGAAAATGGAAAACTTGTTTTGCCATCTGGTCAGAATTATAGGGTGATGCAAATTCCTGATAAGGATAGAATTTCTCTGGATGTTTTAAAGAAACTAGAAACACTGGTTTATAATGGAGCGATTATTATTGGTAGAAAACCGCAATCTGCAACAAGCTTAAAAAATTATCCTGCTTGCGATATAGCAGTTAAGTCTATTGCAAATAAAATGTGGGGAGACTGTGATGGTAAAAAATTGTTCTCACATAAATACGGAAAAGGAATAATTTATTGGGGAAAAACGGTAAAGCAGGTATTGGAGGAATTACATATTCCACAGGATATGGAAGTTAAAGGCGTTGATAATACAGATGGGCACATTGATTATTTGCATCGACAAACAAAAACCGAAGAGATTTATTTTGTATCGAATAGTAAACCGATTAAAGAAAAAGTAACCTGTGTTTTTAGAGTAGACAAAGAGATGGTTCCTGAATTATGGGATGCCGAAACCGGAAAGATTCAATATAATGTAAAATATTCCAAGCTGGAAAACGGAATCAGTATTGATTTTATGATGGATCCGGTAGGTTCTCGATTTATAGTCTTTAAAAAGAAATCAAGTGGAGCTTATGCTGGATTTAATAATTTAGGTTACGATCTGCAATTTGGTTTTCATCAAATTAAAAATGAAGCAGAAAAAAATAAAGTGATTGATCTCAGTTATAATTGGAACATAAAATTTAATGCTGAATTGGGAGGGCCTGCTAATTACCATCTAGACAGTTTGGTGAGTTGGAGTGAAATCAATAATGAAGGAATCAAATATTATTCTGGTAGTGCAAATTATGAAACAGACTTTATAATAAATGCGAATGATATTACAAATGCTACAAAGGCATTTGTTGTATTTGATAAAATTGAAGAAATGGCAAGTGTTTCATTGAATGGAAAGGATTGTGGAATAATATGGACAATGCCTTACAAAGCCGAAATTACAAAATATCTCAAAGCTGGATCCAATCATATAAATGTTCAGGTAATAAATACATGGAATAACCGTATTGTAGGAGATGTTCGAAACCCACAAAATAAACAGTATACAAAAACCAATATCAAATATAAAGTGAAAGCCATAACAGCTTTATTGAATTCGGGCTTGATTGGAAAAGCAAAAATAGTTTTCATGAAAAAAGACGAATAAAAGATTACATGTTATTTAAACAATCAAATAATAGTATGGTACAAAATATGAAATATCAGGGAGCTGTATTGTGGAAAAATATATCTGCAGTTATTCCTGTTTTCATTATTGTGTTTATGATCTCTTGCAGTCAAGCAAAACAAATAGGATTGATGTCTGAGCCTGTTGATCCAGCAACATACGATATGTTGGCTTGGAACAAAATAGAAGCCGGTATTCATTCTGGTTTTGGATCAATTGATATTGCAGATTCAAAAAGTATCCCGCCACCTGGACAGATTTCCGCATCAATTTTTCTACAAGGTTGGAAAGGAGAACGTGTTAATTGTAAATTGCTTATTTGGTCTGCTTCCAACAAAGAAAATATCTGTATAAAAACAAGTGATTTCAGTAATAATCATAATAAAATAGATAAAAAAAGTACTTCCATTTCTGCTATCAGGTTTGTATTAACAGATCAGTTTTTAAATGAGAGTGGCAGTTCCTGCGGACTAAGGGATAAGGATAAAGTTTCGCAACATATCAGCCCCGAAATGCTCACCAACGAAAACTGTTTTACATTAGGAGCAAATGGTACGCGTCCTGTTTGGATTTCTATAGACATTCCAGCTGATGCAGTAGCAGGAATATATAATGGCTCTGTTTCTATATTATCTGCATCAGGTATAAAAAATCATACCATTACAATAGAAGTAATTAATAAACGTTTGCCACCACCTTCAGAATGGTCTTTTCATTTGGATCTTTGGCAAAATCCATTTGCTGTTGCACGCTATCATAAAGTAAAATTATGGTCAAAGAAACATATTGATTTATTACGTCCACTTCTTACAAAGCTTGCTGAATCCGGCCAAAAATGTATCACAACCACCTTAATTGATAGACCGGGGAATGGAAAAGTTGGTTACGAAGATTTTGGTTCAATGATTGATTGGGTGAAGAAAAAAGATGGTAGATGGATTTTTAATTACACAGCTTTTGATCAGTATGTAAAGCTTGCCATGGACTGCGGCATAAAGGAGCAGATAAATTGTTATTCTATGGTGCCTGTAGGAAATACATTCTCTTGGTTTGATGAAACAAAATCAGAAAAAATTTCAATGGAGTTGATTCCCGGAACAAAAGCATATGAAAATATATTGCGTGGATTTCTAATTGATTTCAAAAAGCATCTTAATGAAAAAGGATGGTTAAACATTACTAGCCTTGCATTAGACGAAAGAGAAGAAGAAGAAATGAGCAACTTTTTTCGCTTTTTAAAAGAAACAGCACCAGAGCTTAAAATTACAATGGCTGGGTTCTATTATCAATCAATCAACCCATTGATATATGATTTTAGTTCTAACTGGAGATATATAGATACGGTTTCTGGAAAGGTTTTGGAAAACAGAAAATCACAAGGTTTAAAAACAACTTATTATGTTGCTTGTGGTATAACCCAACCTAATAATTTTACTTTTTCGCCTCCTGCAGAATCCTGTTATGAAGGATGGTTTGCGGCAGCAAAGGGGTTTGATGGTTTTTTGCGATGGGCTTATAACAGCTGGCCTGAAGATCCGGTAATTGACTCAAGATATATTAAATGGCCTAGCGGTGATACCTATCTCATGTATCCCGGCGCGCACAGTTCAATTCGATTTGAAAGACTTAGAGAGGGTATTCAGGACTACGAAAAAATAAAAATAATTCGTAAAGAGTTACACGAAAACAGATCTGCTGAAGCGGTTATTGCCGAAAAAAAATTAAATGATTTTTTGAATTCAATAAATAAAACAACACTTAATAACAGAACGGCAGCAGAAGTTATTAATGAAGGAAAAAAAGTATTGTATGAAATTTCCAGGTCAGTATTTGATGCCTACACTTTACTACAGATTCACAAAGAAAATAAATTAATTACCCAATAAATAAAAAATGAAAATAAAATTTTTGTTTGCTGCTTTAGTATCTTTTTTAATGGCACCTCATTTTTTGAATGCACAAGAAACACCAGTTCAAAGAGTATATAGAACTACAGAATTTAAGGAAATGAACAACCGTCTTATGAAAGGCTGGAATACCAGTTATACAAAAAGTATGCTGTGTCATGTATTATTGCCCGAAAGTTTTGCTATCAATCTCCAATTAATCAATCGAAAATCTGGCGATACTTTGAAATCAGCTGTAGTTGGAAGAGAAGATTTTGGTTCAAAAGAACATGTTGATCCAGGTTATCGTTCGTATGATGGATCTTATACAGAATTGGTAGTTGAATGGCAGGGAATTAGTATTAAGGTTCAAAGCGCAGCAAAAAATAATAGGTTGTATTTAATGATCACTCCAATTAAATCTTTGCCAGGCGACTCAATTTTAATTAACCCCGAAATGTTGTGGGGAAGGAAGGGAGAAATTGTAGTGAAAAACAATAGGATACTGGCTAATACAGCTTTGCGAAAAATTGAGCTTGCCATTATTAGCGGCCACTATAAAGCATCGGCCCAAAACCTAAAAATTTCCCTAGATAAAGTAACCGTTATTTCATCTGAACCGCTGCAAACAGTTGCAGAAATTGAAAGAGTCATCAATGCAACAAAAACAAATCTGGTAGCAGAACGTACCAAATATAAAAAAGAAGCAAACACATACGATGCCATTCATTCTGTTATGGCATGGAATACAGTGTATGATTCAATGAATAACAGAATTATTTCTCCGGTAAGTAGAAACTGGGCCACTCTTGGTTGGGTATTATTTGGTTGGGACAATTATTTTGCAGCGTATTTATTATCCATAGACAATAAGGATTTGGCCTATGCTAATGCCATTGCAATTACTAAGGAGATTACAAAAAAAGGATTTATTCCCAATAATTCAGATCCTAGTCATAAGAGTGAAGACCGCTCAGAACCACAGGTAGGATCAATCATGGTAAGGGAGATTTATAGAAAATATAAAGAGACTTGGTTTTTAGAGGAAGTGTTTGATGAGTTATTAAGTTGGAACCGTTGGCGTGCGGCAAATAGGGATATTGATGGATACTTGGTTCATGGGAGTGATCCTTATGATTATGGAAATAATAAATCTCGTTCAGCTACACTTTCAGGAAAAATGAAGGCGGCAAAATGGGAGTCAGGAATGGATAATTCTCCCATGTGGGATGATGCAGTTTTTGATTCTTCAACCCATCGGATGCTTTTGGCCGATGTGGGTTTAATGAGTCTTTTTATTGCAGATTGTCATAGTCTGGCAGAGATAGCAGGTATACTAGGTAAAAAAGATATTGTAAAAGAATTGACAGAAAGAGGGGAGAAGTATTCAAAAAAACTGGCAACCTTATGGAATGATGAGTTTGGTCTTTATCTTAACAAGGATCTAGTAACCGGAAAATCCAGTTACCGATTATCACCTACATTATTCTATCCGTTGTTGGCAAAAGTACCCAACCTTAATCAAGCTAAGCGGATGATGAAAGAACATTTTTATAATCCAAAAGAATTCTGGGGGGAGTTTATCTTACCTACCATTGCGCGTAACGATTCGGCCTATAAAGACAACAAATACTGGAGGGGAAGAATTTGGGCACCAATCAATATGCTGGTTTATATGGGAATGAAAAATTATGATATGCCTGAAGTACAAAAAGATATGGCAGACAGATCAAATAATCTGCTAATGAAATCATGGATGACAGAACATCATGTTTTTGAAAATTATAATGCAGATAATGGACGTGGCGATGATGCCGGATGGAGTGATGCATTTTATCATTGGGGGGCACTCTTAGGAATGATTGATCTTATAGAAAAGGGGCATGTGCCTTATCCCCAAGCATCAATAAAGTAGATTAAAAATGCTGGTTGTTTTGTCATTGAAATAGTAAAAATGTTTAAGGATTAATATTTTAAAAATTAATTAGTAGTAAAAAATGAAAAAGCTGCAACAATCAATAAATAAAATTTTCTTCATATTAATTATAGGAGTAATTTTTCAATGTGCATTATTTGAAAAGGCAGCAGCACAAAAAAAATCTACAACTACTTTAATTGGTAACCGTTTTTTTACGCTTTGTTCATTTATTCGTGTGAATCAAATTGAAGTATCAAGGGATGTTTCAGTAGGTACCGACGAATCAAATGCGCATACGCCAGAAGCTGCACGTCTTTTTAGAGAAACCGTAGATAAAAATATGCCTGGCGCTCGAATCACATGGGCTTTTAGCTGGCTCGCATTAAAAGACCAACGTGAAAACTATATAGAATTAAGAAAGCAAATTGTTTTTTACCATCATAAGTATGGTGATGAAATTACTTTTTTGCCGGGAGGTTTTTTTGCTAATATGTACAATTCACGCGAGCAGGTAAATAAAGATTTACACGAAGGCATACAGATGGTTTCTGAAATGGTTGGCGGCGGATATCGCCCCTTGAGTATTATAGCAGGATTTCTTTCTGCAGATAATTTAAAATATCTGGCAGATAAGGAAGGGATTCATGTTTGTCAGGGAAATATCTGGAGCCAGTATGCAGTTGACAATGGTGATGGGGAAGGTTCCATATCTTATCCTTATTATCCATCAACAGAACATTTTTGCAAGCCCTCACAAAATAAAAATGATAAAATAGATTGTGTTAACCTAGATGGTTGGACTGTTGATTTCTTGAACGCAAGATATTCTGCTCCAAAGTTTATTGATGGAATTAGGTGTGGCAGCCGGCAAGGTGTTGGCCCCATTGAAACGATACTCCGACAAGGTAATACGCCCGGAACTAAAGAAATGCTCGCAACAACGGCCGCTCATTTTGATGCGGGATATGCGCTCAATAATTTTGCATGGGTAACTTGTATTTGGGAATTAAGTCTTTTGTCTGCCAGCAAAAAAAATAATGGAATGGAAGGGTTGACTATCTGGCTTAGTGAAATGCGCAAACGATGGCCTGAAACAAAGTCTATAACTCATGGAGAATTTGGAATGTTATGGCGGGCAAAGTTTACAGGTAATGCCAATATTAATTATCGATTTGTACAACATGGGTCAGGAGTTTGCGCATCTGATTCTACTACGGAAGTAAAATGGTTTATGAATAAAGATTTCAGATTGGCCATACAAAAAAAACTGAATGAAAAAGGAACTGATAAAATCATTGATTTTACTCGATATGATTTGAAAGTAAAAGAGCCCGAAGACCCTAAAAAAGGAAATCCAATTCGAAACTGGAGTTTAATGAATAGACTCAATCAAAAGGGGATACGCCCACAGGATAAACCCATTGATTTAAATGATTTGAATACTGAAGAAAAAGCAATGATTTTAAAAAGATATCCGGAATTAAAATATCTAAATAAATAATAGAAATGAAAATCTTGATTGTAGTATCACTCCCGGAATGAGTCATACATTCTATCATTGTGGATCATTATTGGGTTTTATGGATATTATAAATAAGGGGTTTATGCCTTCTCCTCAGATTTCAATAAAATGATCAAACATGGATTTAAAAAATATGTACCAAATGAAAATAAGCAATTTAATATTTTTCAGTTTGCTGCTGTTTGTTTGTATTGGTTTACCAGCACAAGTAACAAAATCAGTAAAATTTAATGATAACCAGAAAGTTCTTTCTGAGCATTTTGTTAGGCCTCCCATGGAATACAGGCCTGGCGCCTATTGGATGTGGTTAAATGGAGATGTAACAAATGCCTCCATTACACATGACCTGGAAGAAATGAAGGATAAAGGAATGGGTAGAGCAGAAATCTATGATTTACTGGCTATGTATAATCCGGGAGGTTTATATGGTGTAGGTCCAGAATTTTTGGGGGATGAATCTGTGAAATCTATTTTGCATACATTGGCAGAAGGAAAACGATTAGGTTTAGAGATAGGAATGGTAGCAGCCAGCGGATGGAATGCGGGTGGCCCATGGGTGAGCCCTGATTGGGCAGCAAAAGCCCTTTATTCGGCTGAAATTAGCTTGCAAGGGCCAAAATTGTTTTCGGATAGTTTACCCTTACCTCATTTTCCTAAACTGTGTCCGAAAGACAAGAATGGTGTTCCTGTGTATTTAAAAGAGATTGCCGTTCTGGCCATTAGGGATAATCCTGATAAGAAAATTAATAACCTCAAAGACGTAATCATTTTAAATAAGCAATTTGACGGAAAAAAACTACAATGGCAGGTGCCTGAAGGAAAATGGAAACTAATCAGGTTTGTTTGTTCTAATACCGGTCAACACTTGATTGTTCCTAGTCCTAAATCAGATGGTTTGCAAATTGACTTTCTCGACCCTAAAGCTACCAAGCGGTATTTGCAATATATCCTTGGCCGTTTGCACATTACAAAGAATAACGGCAAAACATCCGGCTTATCTTATCTCTCATTCGACAGTATGGAAATGGATGAGGCAACTGCATGGACAGGCAATATGGATAGTATTTTCCAAACAAAAAATGGTTACAATATCATGCGCAGTTTACCAGCATTTGCAGGATGGAAACTTCCAGGAGGGAATGAGCAATTTTTAGAACAATTTAAAAAAACGGTAAGTGATCAACTTATTTTCAGTCACTATAAAACAGGTCGCGATTATTTGGCACAATATGGTATTGAACTAAGCGCTGAGGCGGGAGGCCCAGGGCCACCATTATGGAATTCATGTCCTGTAGATGCTTTGAAGGCTTTGGGAAATGTGAACATTCCACGCGGTGAATTCTGGATTCGAAATCGGTATAATATGTTTCTCGTTAAAGAAATAGCTAGTGCTTCACATATTTATGGACTTAATTGGGTAGATGGAGAATCATTTACAACATGGAGAAGATGGAAAGATGCGCCACACGAATTAAAGAAATATGCTGATCGTGCTTTCTGTGAAGGATTGAATAGGATTACCATGCATAATTTCTCTAATACCCGGCCTGAATTTGGTTTTCCAGGAAGGGCGTATCATGCAGGAACTGATATAAATACTACAACAACTTGGTGGAAAGAAGCGGGTCCTTTTATGGATTATTTATCAAGGTGCTCCTATTTGTTAAGTCAGGGCAAATTTGTTGCTGATGTTGTGTATTATTATGGAGATAAAGCGCCTAATTTTTTTCCAGAATTACAAGGATCTCCCGATCGGCCGAAACTTAATGGATTAAGTTTTGGATATGATTTTGATGTTATCAATTCAGATATTTTATTGAACAAAATAGAAGTTTCTAATGGCAAATTGGTTTTACCCGATGGCTTGAATTATAAGTTGCTTGTAATACCAGGTAGAAAAGATATCCCAATTGAGGTGATCAATAAAATAAATAAGTTGAAAGCTGCCGGGGCCAATATTGTATTTTTAAATACAGCAGAAATGCCGGCAGATATAAAAGATCCTATACTTAAAAATATATCCATCGATAATGCTTTGCTAAAATTAGCTATTGGTAAAGATTTTGTTGCAGATGCTGATAAGTTCGATTTTATCCATCGCAAAACTGAAACAGGTGATATTTATTTTGTAAGAAATAAAACAGACCAAGAAGTTTTTGAAGAATGCCAATTCAGGGTAATGGCAAATCAAGTTGAATATTGGGATCCAGTTACTGGAAAGCAGTATCAAAATAAAAATATAAAAACCTTAAACGGGAATACAAAAATGATGCTGCAGCTTGCACCCAATGCATCTTGTTTTATAGTATTCAATTCACAAAAGCGAGTCCTTCCTGCCTATACTTTCTCAAAGGAGGTACAACGCAGTAAAATTGAAGGCCCATGGACTTTATCCTTTCCAAAAAACTGGGGGGCACCCGAATCCGTTAAGTTAAATGGGTTGCTTTCCTGGACGGATTATCCTGAAGATGGGGTTAAGTATTTTTCAGGTACAGCAACGTATAAAAACAGTATTGAAATATCTGCGGAATCTATAAAAAAAGACAGCATTATCAATATCAATTTGGGTGAAGTATTGGATGTAGCAAGAGTGATTATTAATGGCAAATCTGTTGGCACATTATGGACTGCACCTTTTAAATTAAATATAAAGGACTATCTAAAACCCGGAACAAATACCCTTGAAGTGCAGGTAACGAACATGTGGATTAACCGACTCACTGGTGATATGAATTCAACGGATGGAAAAAAATATTGTCAAACAAATATTCCTTATGGCGTAAAAGACAGATTTCCGAATACAGATGGAGATGAAAAATTCCATGTTCAAAAAGCAGGTCTGTTGGGTGTGGTTTTAATTGAAGAGATACGATCAGCATCAGGAAAAGAGAAAAAAAATCTGTAATAGAAAGTAAAAGCCAACAAGGTATTTTATGATTTGGTATGATACAGCTGATATTTTTAATGTAAAAAAATGGTTACTATATAAAATATTTTTCAACACTTTAATTGTTTGTTATGAATAAGAGAACTTTTATTAAAAATGTTTCGCTAATTGGCATTACACCTGCGTTTGGAAATCTCGACAAATGGGTAAAAAAGTACCAAAAAATACATCCCGAGGTTTTGGCATCAGATGAAGATTTTTGGGAAGGTATCCGCAAAGGGTATCGGCTGAAACCAGATTATATTAATCTTGAAAATGGATATTATTGTTTTATTCCCGAGGAAATACTAGAACAGTTTATAAAAAATGTAAGGGAAGTTAATTATCAGGGGTCTTTTTATATGCGTAATCATAGGGTGAAAGACAATAATATTATGGCAGAAAAATTAGCAGACTTAGCGGGCTGTTCAAAGGATGAATTAATCATTACCAGAAACGCCACTGAATCTCTAGACCTAGTTATTGGCGGCACACATTGGGAAAAAGGCGATGAAGCAGTTATGGCTAAAGATGATTATGGATCCATGATTGATATGTTCAAACTAGTAGCAAAAAAGCATGGAGTGGTTAATAAGATTGTTACTGTTCCCAATCATCCTTCTTCAGATGAAGAGATTGTAGAATTATATGCCAATGCTATCACTCCTAAAACAAAATTGATGATGATAAGCCATATGATTAATATTACCGGCCAAATACTTCCGGTAAAAAAAATCTGTGATATGGCGCACAGTAAGGGCGTGAAAGTTTTGGTTGATGGTGCACATGCATTTGCGCACATAACTTTTTCAATATCTGATTTGCATTGCGACTATTACGGTACCAGCCTGCACAAATGGCTAAGTGTACCTTTGGGTTGTGGATTTTTATATGTGAAGAAAGAAAATATCCAAGACCTCTGGCCATTGCTAGCAGATAATTCCAAACTAGAAGACTCCAATATTATACGACTAAGTCATACCGGCACCAACCCAATGCATACAAATCTTTCAATTGAAAATGCTATAGATTATTATAAAAAAATAGGAGCAGAAAGAAAAGAAGCAAGGCTTCGCTACCTGCAACGCTATTGGACAGATAAAGTGAGAGGCAAGGGAAATATTATCATTAATACACCTGTAGAATTGGAAAGATCCTGTGGTATAGCCAATGTGGGAATAAAAGGTATGAAGCCGGCAGAACTTGCAGAAAGATTAATGAAAAATTATCAAATTTTTACAGTTGCTATAGATAATGAGAATGTGAAAGGCTGCCGTATCACACCAAATATTTATACAACCCCCAAAGAACTTGATCAGCTTGTAAAAGCTTTGAATGAGATGGAGAAAGCTTAACTATATTTGATTTTTGTATTGTTTAGTAAAAAAGAGAATAATTAATACTGAATCCTTTTTCAAGTTAAAAAATAAAAATGAATAGTAAATACATATTAGTTATCATCTTGACTTGTTTAATTGGATGTTCATCAGCATACGCGCAACAAAAAATATTGTACAAGCAAATTGATGACACTAAATTATACATGGAGATATATAATCCTGAATCAATGGATTTAGCAAAAAAATATCCTGTTATAGTTTTCTATTTTGGAGGTGGATGGAGTAGTGGAAGCACTAGTCAATTTGAACCGCATGCAAAGTATTTTACGCAAAGAGGTATGGTTTGTGTTTTGGTTGATTACAGGGTAAAAGACAGACAACAGACCACCCCATTTGAATCATTAAAAGACGCTAAATCTTCTATTCGATTTTTAAGAGAAAACGCAAATAAATTTCATATTGACACATCAAAAATTGTTGCATCAGGAGGTTCTGCTGGAGGGCATCTTGCAGCTGCCACTGCTTTAATTGATGAGTATAATGAAATTTCAGATAATAAATCTACAAGCTGTATTCCGAACGCATTGGTCTTGTATAATCCAGTGATAGATAATGGTCCAGGGGGGTATGGGTATAATAAAATTGGAGAAGCCTTTAAGAATTTTTCGCCACTTCATAATATTAGAGAAGGAATGCCACCAGCTATTATTTTTTTAGGAACCAATGACCAACTAATACCAGTAGAAACTGCTAAATATTTTCAAAAAGTAATGGAGAAAGTGAAAAGTCAATGTGTCCTTAAATTGTATGAAGGGCAAGGGCATGGATTTTTCAACTATAAAAACTTCGAATATTATAAAAAAACAGTTTTTGAAACGGATGTATTTCTACAATCAATTGGATATTTAAAAGAGAATCCTGTAGTTGAAATAAAATAATTCTAAGGGCATCTAATGATAGATCCAATTTAAAAACCTTCAATTAATTCTACTTTTCCATCCATAGTAGCTGCTATTAAATGGTTTTTATCAACCACATTAACGGTGTTGACCATTGAGTTATCAATTTTATGAATCCAATGTATAGATTGATTGGCAGCATTTATTGCATATACCCTTCCATTTTTTGTGCCAAAGAATAGTATACCATTTTTTTCAATCAGCATACTTGGAACATGTTCGTAACCAAAGCCAGCATTCATTTTCCAGGCCGATTTTTGAAAGGTTGCGGAAGTTGTAAATGCTACAATTGTATCATTCATCGTTTTGCCATACACATAATTACCATTTGCCGAAATACCAATGGATTCGCGTACGCTTGATTCATTATTGCGCCATAAGGCCTTGCCTGAATGTATATTAATAGCAGTTAAATATCTATCTGGCGCAACTATATACACTATGCTGTCTTTTATAACTGGTATACAGGAGGCAGGTGAATAATTTATGATGGGAGAACCATTATTCCATTTCCAAATTAAGTTGCCATTGTTTTTATTTAAAGCATATAAATGGTTATCCCATGCACCAAAAATAATTTTCTCTTGGTAAATAACAGGCAAGCTCATTATAGGTCCATTTAGGCCATCAAAACTCCAAACTAATTTTCCGTCATTGATGTTCAATGCATAAAAATGATGATCGCTAGCGCCGATATAAACAATATTATTTTCAATTAGCGGAGCGCCTAATACCGCTGCATTGGCCGCGAATTTCCAGATGAGTTTTCCGGTATTACTATTTAAACAATACACTTGCTTATCACTAGAACCAATTATTACTTTATTGTTTTGAATTGCGGGTGAAGAATAGATGCCGCCCTTGGTTGTGTATGACCAAATTTTATTTCCATTATTATAATTAATGGCCTGAATTAATCCATTGCTATTTCCAAATACAACAATTTGTTTGTTAGATGCTGGTGTTGAAACAATATTTGCATCACTGGTGTAACGCCATTTAACTTTAAGTGGAAAAGAATCATTAATGGCATAAGATGGCCGTTCGTATTTTATTGAATCTTTATTGAAATGATGATTTTCTATTTTTATTTTTCTCCAAACTGGTAGTGTTTTAATGCCTGTTTTTCTTTCACTAAAAAGAAGAGAATCTGCAGTTACTTCAACAATATTGTATCCGCCAATAGCAGCTTTTGCACGAAGATTTGAACGCCCCATGGTTGCAGGAATTCCTTCGAAATTCATAGCATGATTATTATGTCCATGTCCACATAAAATAGTAATAACGTTTCGGGTTTTTAGTACATTAGTTGCGTCGTACCAATTGTCTAAACTATTGTCTATTGGATAGTGGTTTAAAAAAATAATGGGTTGTTGTGTATCTAATTTAGTTAGTTCGGTATTCATCCAATTAATAGCGTCTCTAGGAATATGTCCATCACTCATTCGTAAATAGGGGCCTGATGCACATCCTAAAAAACGTATTCCATTATAACTGAATGTAAACTTATCGCTACCAAATATTTCATTAAAAGTTGCGGCACCACTTTCACTCCAGCCACTGTCGTGGTTACCCGGAATGATATACATTGGAATTTGTAAACTATCCAATATTTTTTTAGCAAGTGCTATCTCTGAATCTTTTCCTAGTTCTGTTATATCACCTGTTATAACAACAAAAGCAATATCTTTCATTTGATTGATATCACGAATGGTTCTGCGTAAATCTTCTTCAGAGCCTCCATTGGGCGCACCTATATGTGTGTCACTTATAAATGCAAATTTGAAAGGTTTTATTTGAGCATTTGAAAATAAAAAAAGCTGTAAAAATAAATATGACAACAAAAAGTATTTCATTATTTGAAATTAATAGTATATCAAATTCAAAATGCTTCTAGCAATCTGACATTGATTTTAAATAAAGTAGTGTAATAAAACAGCTATTTTTTCTTCTTATCTTTTTTGTTTCCCATATTTAAAGTATCAACTACTTGCTTCAATTCTTCTAATGTCCATGAACTAGTTCTTGTACCTATTTCTTTTCTAATTCTAAATACTTCTTTTGATAATACTTGCGGTGAGTCAAGTGCATTTTTTGCATGCTGACCTCCAAATTCATAACGGGCATAACTTAATACATTGCCTATCCATCCGTTACTATTTGCGGATAGCGAAGGCATTTCGGTTGGATAAGTTTTTCCATTGATGGGTCCCTTTAATCCATTCAATAATATTCTGATGGCCATATTTTTATTTCCAACTGTTAATGGTAATGCGCCAATTAAGGACGGTGCTGGCATTGAGCTTCCAGTAGTGATAATTCCTTTTCCGTCAGCGCCATGACAGGTAGCGCAAACTGATCTATAAATTACTGCACCCTCTAAAATGGGGCTCTTAACTTTTGCTGGTAAATCTCCCAATCGACTGGCCATTTTTTTCACTATTTCATTTTTATCCATGGCTTCTTTAATGCCTTCCATCATCTCTTTATTAGTTTTATGTGCTAACATTTCTGTAACTATTGCCGCTGAATTTTCTTTAATGTTATGGTTAATTGATAATAGTACTTGTGATTGCACATCAAAGTCTGTATCGTCTTTCATTTTAAATACCGCTTGCGTAATTTCAGCATCCCTTTTAATTAAATATGATTCGCTTATCCAAACGGCGGCTCTTCGTACTTGCGGATGCGGGTCATTTAAGGCATGCATTAAAATTGGTTTATCTATGGCATACAATCCTTCTAAAGTCCATAGTGCATGTATTCTTGAAAGATGCGCTGAATCATCATTTGGTGTGCCTGGCTTTGCAGTAGCCATTGCTATTAAGGCTGGTACCACCGATTTATCGCCTTTAATAATAATTAGTTTTTGTGCATTGTCTCTCCACCAACCATTTGGATGCCCTAAATAATTCACAAGCGTTGCAGGTGTTTCATTCAGCATATTTGGGATCTCAGTATTTTTCATTCCATCATACACTACTCTATAAATACGACCTCTTCCAATATTTTTTGCTAGTCCTAAACTGTCTATTTTATTGCGTAAAAAAGATCCTTTTTTGGTCCAGTTTCCTTGTTGAATAATACCTCGGTACATATCAACAATATATAAATTACCATCAGGCCCTGTTGCACTATTCATAGGACGAAAATTCATGTCTGATGATGCAATAAATTCTTCTTCATTATAAGCATTTTTAAGAAAAGTTTTTCCATTGATGTTGCTTACTTTAGCCCTTCTTACAATTCTTCCTACGGGTTCACAAACTATATAATCTCCTAAAAAATCTTTGGGCAATGCATTCCCTCTAAAAATAGATTGTCCGCAAGAAGCTGTAAAATGGTTCAATGTATTATTAGGTTTTAATCGGCCGTTTCCTCCTTGTACATCTGGTGTTGCTATTATGGGCCATACGCTTTGAAACGCTGGTCCGAACTGATCTGGGAAATTTAATTTTCCATAAACTGGGTTGATTTGAAATCCAAAAACAGGATTTTCTCCTCCTGCACTGGAATAAAATAATCGACCATAATTGTCATGTGTTAATCCCCATTGGCCATCACCACCACTTGGTATTTGGTCTATTTTTATGGTGTCTTTTTCATACCTGAAACGAGCAGCCTCGTAAGTCATATACATCCAGTTATCAATATTCCAATCTAGGCCACTGCGTTGGTGTTCCATATTAGCATCGCTGCTGCTATATTTAGAATCTTGGTAAACTATTTTTTTAAGATCTGATTTGCCATCGCCATTGGTGTCTTCATAACTAGTAATAGTAATTGAATTCGTTTCGTTAACCAATAATTTATTGCCAACGCACTGTATCATTCTAGGCAATAAAAGACTGTCAACGAATACCGAACTTTTGTCCATTTTACCATCGTGATTGGTATCTTCTAAAAGTAAGATTCTGCTATAAGGCTTTTGCTCACCAGTAGCATCGGCATCTTGCATATAGGTAAGCATTTCTGCTACATACATTCTGCCATTGGCATCCCAAGTTATTGCTACTGGTTCTTGTACCATCGGCTCACTGGCAACTAGTTCCATATGATAGCCCTTTGGCAAATACATTTTTTTTAAGCTTTCTTCTGGCGAAAAATAAGCACTCGTAGGATGTGCGTTAAATTCGGGTTTTTGGTTATCGCTTTTTATGCCACAACTAAATAGGAATAAACAAAAAGACAATCGGTAAACTAGTTGTAATGGATGTTTCATAAGTATAATAATGTGAAAAACAATTTGTAAATGTTGATTGTCTTTTTGTTTGTATGGATATTTACTGTGATTTTGATTAATCAATTTTTCTTAAGAGCCAATTAGTTTTTTTGATTTTATAATGCTAGCAACAGGCACTGTAGCAGGAGGCGTAGTTAATGATTTTCCAAAAGGTTTTGGCGCTCCACGATGACAGGTGTTGCAAGTTACTAACTGAATTTTTGTTGTGTCTGAATCGGTATGCTTTAGTGTAGCAATGTATTTTTTATTCAACTCATTGGTCATGCGAATCATTTCACGCGCAATATCTTTTTTTGGATTTGCATCGCTAGGTAAGTCGTTTCTTTTTGGATTGTTTTTATCTGGTGCATGACAATAATTACATTTTACACCTAAATCAACTTTAAACTGATCCATGGCATGGTCTACTTCTTGATAAGTTGCAGTAGATGGAAAAACTTTTATGTTCTGTAGTTTTTTTTCTTGTTGCTGTTGTTGAACATTAAAAGATTGAAAGATCAATGCTCCTACAATAGTGAATACAAGTAAGAGGTTTAATTTTTTTCTATTTTGTAAAATCATGTTAGATTATTTTTTACTCAATATAATGAATTGCAGTTGCTTAAGAATAATTGGTTTAGATTATTTCGGTGAATCAAGCTTTTTTATAGGCCTTCTTTTTTCTAAAGGCAATAAAGGCGGAAAGGGGTTATGGGGTTCGGTTTGATACCAATATGCTACCGATGCAATATCGTCATCTAATAATCGGTATTTCCCTTTTTTATTCCATCCCAATGATTGAATAGTAACTTTTAAATTGGTATTAAATGTAATAGGATCGGGGATATGCCAACGATATAAGCTCCAATAGTTTGGCAAACTATCGCTGTCTTTAAATGGAAGTGTGGTGCCTGCATACGCTGTAGTATAAGACTGCGGGAATCCATAACTTCCTAAAAAATAATCTTCGGTACCTGTGCCACAAATAGTAGGAAATTTTGTGTCTTCGTCTTTATAAAATTTCACTTCTCCTTCTCCAAACCAAACTTTTGAAGTTTGTTGCGTCCATGCTAAAAAAGTTCCTACATAACGGCCTTTTCCTTTTACACTATCTAAAATGATATATGGATTTTGTGTACTTGTATTTGCCCTTCGCCACTGTGCATGAAAATAACTGGTATTTTTAGGTAAAGGCTTGAGCGCATAAGTAATTTGAAAGGCCAATAGCATGAGGTCTTTTTTACTATCATTTGTAAAAGTAATTTTGGCATGTCGTTTAAAGGGCATTGGCCAGTAAGAATTCAATGCATTTTCTGGATTGTCTATAATTACTTGCGAATTTACGCGTGCAAACTTTTCATGCCCAACTGCAAAAAAATCTGGCGCTGGCACTTCTACAGATGGGGTTGATTCGTTATCCCAATAGAACCTTAAAATATTTGCCCGACTCAGTCCTTCCACCATCCATATATGTTCAATAACGCCTGAACCATCAACGTCCATTAATGTAACTGTTTCGCCTGCATTTACTCGTAAAAATGGTTTTACTTTCCATCCTTGACCAAGGCTGTCTGCTGCTCTAGCAGATGCTGGTGGAAAGGGTTCTAGCAGATTGGGTATTGCCATTCCACCTACACCTTTTTCGCCTGTCATATTTTCTGCAGATATTGATCTAGTATCGGAATTGTCTAAAAACGGCAAACCGGCTAATCCATTTTGAGTGGGTAATTGGCTTCTATTACAACCTATTAAAGTATAGCATAACAAAAGGACTATTATATATAGATTTTTTATACGGTAGTTTCGAAAAAAACATTGATTCATATTATTGATTTAATTATGAGCCTATTAAGAGCAACAATTTAAGCTGTTTTTAGGGAATAGCTATAAGGCTTCTATTTTTGGCAGTTCTAAAATTTTAGTTTATATTTTAGTTTAAACTAAGGGTATTTTCAAGGCTTACATAATTGCAAAGCGGCTATTTTATTTAATCAGTTTAATGTTTTTTTTAAAATAAATCAATAGATTCGGAGTTGAAACAACCATTAATTTGCTGACTAGTTTAGTAGAATGCTTGTTTAAAAACGATACTAATTATTTTTCAAGGCAAAAATCAACATATCATTTCCCACATTTAAATACAAATATTGCTTATGGTTTCTTATCATCCTAAAAACCTTTTGGCCACAAAACCAATTAGTTTTTTACTTGCTTTAATTAGTTTTCAAATTATATCTGCACAAACAACAATCGATTTAACTAGTTTAAATGATTTTAAAAATGCAGGCGCTAATTGGCATATTGCAGGTGATGCGCAAGCAGACATTACTAAAAACCATGTGCTAAATTATTCGGCAGGAGTTGGCGTTTTGGTAAACTTGCCCGACTCTGCGGCACACAAAGATTTATTTACCAATTTCAAACATGGCGATGTTGATATTGAGCTAGACTGTATGATGGCAAAGGGTTCTAACTCTGGCATCTATTTGCAAGGCAGGTATGAATTGCAATTGCTAGATAGCTGGGGCGTATTAAATCCTAAGTCTGTTGATATGGGTGGCTTATATGAAAGGAACGATAGTAAAAGGCCAGAAGGCTTACGCATATTTGATGGTAGAGCACCAAGACAAAATGTAAGTAAGGCACCTGGTTTATGGCAGCATTTTAAAATTTCTTTTCAAGCACCAAGATTTGTAAATGGTGTGAAAACAGAAAATGCAAAATTGGTTAAAGTAGAATTGAACGGAGTGTTAATACAAGAAAATATAGAACTCTCTGGCACTACTGCTGGTGCTATTTCTAAAATTGAAGTTCCTGAAGATGCTTTGCGTATTCAAGGAGACCATGGTCAAGTGGCTTTTAGAAATATTATTATTAGTCATTACAACAAGCCAGTTCCAACAATTACGGATATTAATATTACTGGATATATTGGGAAATTTGAAACTGAGCCAAATCTATTAACACTTAAGCCTTTTCTACAAAAAACAAATCCAATTATAAGTGTTAGCCTCGAAGGACTTCCAAAAAACAGTTATCTACTTCAATACAAAGGGATTTTAAATATTCAAGAAGAAGGCGAATATAATTTCAACCTTAATTTAAGAGGTGGGCCTTTAAAAGTATTAATCAATCATTCCATATTATATCCTTTTAGTAAAGATGGTGGTAAAGCAAAGATGCTATTGCCAAAAGGACCATTGCCAATTGAATTCATTTTTTCTAAATACATGGCATCTCAACAACCATTGTTATTATTTAAAGTTAATGGACCAGGCTTTAGAGAAATCATTTTAAGTGATTTAAGAACAACGCCTATAATTACACAAGATCCTGTTTTAATGTTTGCAAAAGAAAATATGGTACTAAGAAGTTTTATGGATGTAACTGCAACTAAAAGAATTGTACATGCAGTGAATGTTGGCAGTCCTGAAAAAATAAATTATACCTATGATTTAGATAATGGCATGATTGCGCAAATATGGCGTGGCGACTTTTTAGATGCTACACCAATGTGGATTGGCAGAGGTGATGGATCGTCTAAACCCCTTGGTGCTGTTACTTTTTTAGGGAATCCTACATTTGCTATTAATAAACTAGCAAATATTAATTCAGTTTGGAGTTCAGACACTACTAATACCAATTTCAAAACAAAAGGATATGTTTTAGACGAGCAAGATTTGCCATCATTTAAATATTCAATCTATGGAACTTCGGTAACGGATATGTGTAGATTATTAGAAAATAGACAAGGAATTCAACGCACTATCACCCTAAAAAATACGACAGATAATTTATATATGCTATTGGCTGTTGCTGATAAAATTGAAGAAATTTCTACAGGATTATATTTAATTGGAGATCATGCATATTATTTAAAAATTGATAATGCAGGTTCAGTAAAAGCAATCATACGAGAGCAGAAAGGACAAAAAGAATTAGTACTACCTATTCAAAACCAATTAACCTATTCTATTCTTTTTTAAGTATTTATTTTATGAAATCAACGCAATATAATATCACAAAAAAATTATTTAAATATCTATTCTTAAGTTTCATTGCTATAATTGGAATGCTATCAATATCCCAAGCGCAAGAATCTGCCAAAGAAGAAGATTTTTTTAAGATCAATAAATTGCGTGCACCCGAAGGAACTTTATTAGAAGTAGGTGGGCTTTGTACAATGCCTGATGGAAGTTTGGCTATTACTACCCGAAGAGGGGATGTTTATATTGTAGAGAATCCTACAAGTGCTAAACCTTTTTTTAGAAAATTTGCCAGTGGTTTACACGAAGCACTAGGGGTGGCGTATAAAAATGGTTCTTTGTATGTTGTACAACGCGGAGAACTTACCCGTTTGTACGATTCAAATATGGATGGGAAGGCAGATGTTTATGAAACGATTTATTCTTGGCCACTTTCGGGTAATTATCATGAGTATAGTTATGGTCCTAAAATAGCTGCAGATGGTTCATTTTATGTAACTCTTAATTTAGGTTTTGGCGATGTCTGGTGGTCGGGTACAAGTTTTGTTCCGTGGAGAGGCTGGACACTGCATATTTTTGAAGATGGCAGAATGGAACCTTGGGCTGCTGGTATGCGTTCGCCTTGTGGTATTAGTATGATTGATGGTGAATTGTTTTATACCGATAACCAAGGAGACTGGGTAGGATCAGGAAGCATTATGCCGGTTAAAAAAGGGGCGTTCATGGGGCATCCAGGAAGTTTACTTTGGACCAAATTACCAGGTTCTCCATTAAAGTTAACGCAGCAAGATATCTATAGTAAAATCAATCCGCGTTTAGATGTTGATGAAAAAGGCAACAGAACAAAGCCAGAAAATATTGAGAACGAAAAATTCAAAACACTTCTTGATATTAAAAAGGAAGTTCCAGAATTGCAAATGCCTGCTGTATGGCTACCACATGGTATTCTAGGTATTTCTAATTCAGAAATTGTAAAAATTCCAACGGGTGTTTTTGGTCCTTTCGAACAACAATTATTAGTAGGAGATCAAGGTCAAAGTAAAGTTTCGCGTGTTTTTATGGAAACAGTTAAAGGAGAATTACAGGGTTGTGCTTGGGATTTTAGAAGTGGATTTCAATCGGGTGTTTTGCGGATGTCTTGGGCAAATGATGGATCTTTATTTGTAGGTGAAACCAATCGTGGATGGGGTTCTGCTGGAGATGCTAAAGATGGCTTACAACGTTTATCATGGAATGGATTATTGCCTTTTGAAATGAAAACAGTAAAAGCAATGCCAGATGGTTTTGAAATTGAATTTACTAAACCAATTGATAAAATAAAGGCGTCGAATTTAGCCGCGTATGCAGTGGAAAGTTATATTTATAAATACCATGCCGTTTACGGAAGCCCCACAGTAAATAGTCAAAACTGTACAGTTAAAGGCGTTCGTGTTTCTGAAGATGGCATGACGGTAAGGATAATTGTAGCAAACTTGCGTAAAAATTATATTCATAAAATAACCCTAGATGGGATTCGTGACCAAGAGAATTCGTATTCATTAATACATAGCACAGGTTATTATACTTTAAACAATATTCCTGATGGTGCTTCACTTTCTATGAAAGAAGTGAGTACAAAAAATACAGTGCTATTTGCGCCGATTAAAGCAGCTGCTATTAAAGGAGTATATACTTATGAGCAGGTTAAGCCATTACTGATAAAAAACACCTGTGTTGCTTGTCATAACCCCGAGAAAAAACAAGTGGGGCCTGCTTTTGCAGATATTGCAAAAAGAAATTACTCCATTGAAAAAATATTACAATTAATAAAAAATCCACAACCTAAAAACTGGCCTGATTATGCAACTCCTATGGCGCCTATGCCTCAAGTAACTGAATCAGATGCAAGAAAAATTGCCGCATGGATTAATTCACTCAATAATAATAAATAAATGAAAGTTTTTAACCTCTTTTTTTGTGTATGCTTTATTTTGTTTGCTGCTTTGCAGTATAACGACCCTGATCCTTATGTTTGGGTGCCTTTGTATTTATATGCTGCGTTTCTTTGTTGGAAAGCATCAAAAGAAATATTTTATCAAACAGCCTATTTAGTAGGTATTGGAATATACAGTATCTATGCTGTATATAAAGCTTTTGATGCAAATGGTTTAATTGATTGGTTAAGATTTCACCATGCAGAAAATTTAGCTGGAACAATGAAAGCCGAAACTCCTTGGGTAGAAGAAACCAGAGAGTTTTTTGCACTAATCATTTTAATAGCCGTATTAGCCATCAATTATTTTAATGGAAAGAAAAAAGCGAAAGCAACTAATTAATTTCTCACCGAATTTAATACAGCTGGCCAATTTGCGTATGTAGATTTTGTATTTAATAAATCCTGTACGTATTTTAAATAAGATCCAGAAAAATAAGCGGCGGTTGAAAGTACTTCAACTGCTGCTATTGGCTGAAAATTAGCACCAATAGTAAATCCTGGCTCTTTGTTGGCTGCTCGTTGTTTGTCAAATGCAACAGTACTGTTTACATATTCTTGGTGTATTTTTTGGCCTGTTGCAAAAGGCAATAAAAAATCAACAGAATTTTTTATTGATGAACCTGATGCTGAACGAAAGTTGAAATAATCAATACCCGTAGCGCGCTTAATAATTGTGGCAATAACTATTAATGGTTCTAATGTATAAACATGATAATGCAATGCATCTCGCTCTTCTAAATCCATTCCAGATCCATCTGCATGTAAGTTTTTAAGTATTTGTTTTTTTAGAGAGCTGTCTGTAAAAACTTTGTATGCTTTATTGTTTAATAGATATGCAATACTACCTACAACTTTTATTCGGTGCGAGTTCCAATTATTAAACAATGTTTTACTGTTAACAGATTTATATCGCGGACTAGCAATTTCAGCATCTGCTACTTGCTGCATCCAAGCGGTAATGGTTGCTTTTGAGGACGGATCAATTTGGTCTTTTAATAGGTCGTAAGCATCAAATATTGGATCGAGTTTGGTATCGTTGATAGGATTGCCCATTCCCTTATTAATACTAGACCATGCCACTAAATATTCAATACATTTAGTTTTATAAGTATCCTTATTTGTGATGGTATAACTAATAGCTAGTGCATATATCTTGTGTAAATCAGCCAATGATTTTACTGTTCTAATTTTTTTAGGGTCTGTTGCCAAATGACCTTCTGAAACGATTGTATCTATTGGGTTTGGAACTTCAGTAAGAGCTGTATTAGCAAGACGTTCCATTTTTAAATACAATTGCTTTACGTCTTTATCTGTATTAACTAGGGCTATTAATTTTTTAGTTTCTATTTTATTTAAACTGAGGTATTGTGCATTTGCACTTATTAATAAAATTATTGAGTAGGTAAAGCAAATGAATTTGGTTTTCATAATTATTTAAACTTTAATTTATTTTTCAGCTCTTTTTTAGAATTTTTAACCTAATACTATGGTAACTATGCTATCATATTGGGTGAATTATTTTTGATAACTAATACCTTCATTAAATTTAAACAACGCATAATTCGATCCCTTTAAAAATCCTGGCACATCTGATAATTGTTTTTCAACAACGGCTTCTGAAATAGGCGTTGTAAAAGGCATTTTACCCGATGGATTAAATTTACCTGTTAACACATCAACCAAAGCATCTAAGGTTGTTCCAAATGTTGCAATTACGCCCTTTATATTTTTTTTATCGGCATCATTGTATATTTCATCAATCACCCAAGGATTGGTATAATTAATTGCTAGTACAGTATTTTTCATAGCAGTTAATTGATTGATATAATTTATGTCTACTCCATTTTTAGACAATAACAGATTCAGCGGAGATCCATCGGATTGAAACATTGATTTTGCACCTGGGTTTACCCATACTACAATTAGGTCGGCTTCTTCTGGTGTTTTTACAAATTCAACATTAGTTGTATTTTTTTCATTTGAGTAAACATTGCTTGCTTTACCGCCATTTTTTTGTAAATATGATTCTAAATACACTTTGGTTGTTGATTTTATTGGAAGTGTTTTTGATTCATTGCGTAATAGTACAATTGACTTACGCATAGCTAAATCTGCTTTAGCTTGAAAATTGGCATTACCTACAATTTTTTCTGCAGCCGCTTCGTCTACATAAGGGTTTTCAAAAAGTCCTAATTGAAATTTTTCCATCAACAATCTGTAAACAGAATTATCTACTAATTTAATATCCACTTTTCCAGATTGCACTGTTTCTAATAGTTTGGCAGGGTCTGCTGTACCTGAATATAAATTCACGCCAGCTTCTAGTGTTTTTTGATAGCGTTCAACAATGGTTAAATTTTCTGCACCCCAAGGCATCATTTCAATTGGGCCAGTATCTGAATTAATAATACCAGTAAAATGCAAACTATCTCTTAATAAATCTTTAATCACTGCTTTGTTATAAGCGTATGCAATTTGCTCATATTTTGTGTCCTGAGGAATTGAGTAATAAGGCATAATAGCCGAAGTGCCAGCCTTAATTGCAGCCTTAAATGGAATCAAATTATTTTGAAACATTTTTCCAGGAAAGTGTTCAAATTTTCCCCATGAAAAATGCGGATCTTGTCCACCAACACCTGCACCGCCGCCTGGGAAATGCTTGGTGGTCATAGCGATTGACTGATTAGAGAGTTTGGTTCCTTGAAATCCTAAAACAATTTCAGTAATCATTTTAGCAGTCCAATTCGCATCTTCTCCAAAAGTTCCTTCTATCCTTTGCCAGCGTGGTTCAGTGCTTAAATCAGCCATATACATATAGCCTTTTCTTAAACCTACTGCCTGCCATTCTTGTCGGGCAATATCGGCAAATTCACGAACTAATTTTAAATCCCTCATGGCTGATAATCCTAATTCTCCAGGCCATGTAGAAAATACGGTTTTGCCTACACTTAATCCTATTGAAGCATCTTTGGTAATATGATTTCTAGGGTTCGATGCAATGATTGCGGGAATGCCCAGTCCATCAGATTCGCAAACTGCTTGTAATTTATTAGACCATTCCGCTGTTAATTTAGCACTAACATTTGCACGAAAAATAAAATGCCTTAAATGAAATTTTGTAACACCTTTTGTTGTTCCAGCCGACATCATCATAGCTACTGGTAAAGGCTGTTTTGTAAACATATTAAATTTTTGCACCTGATCTTCTTCATTAAAATCACTTGATGCAATAGCGCTATTTGCCATTGCCGAACTTGGATTATTTGATTGGTCTGATTTTAATCGAGCGGTGCTTATTAGCATGAATCCTATTTTGTCTTCAATGGTCATTTTAGATAGTAGATCCAAGGCCCTTTCATTGTTTGATAAACGCCAGTCTTCGTATTTATCTAGTAGTCCATTTCTGTTTAAGTCTTTGAATTTCAAGCCATTAATTTCTAAAATTTTTACAGATTTACATCCTAAATCGGGTTGTTTAAGGGTGGTTTTTTTGGGTTGTGCAAATGCACTTATTAGTAGTAGAATTGTTAGCGTATACAGGGTTAAGCCTTTCTTATTCATAAATGTTTTTTAATTAATTTCTTAACCAAATTACATCTAATCTTTCCTTTGTATTAATCTTTTAAAAATTATTCAATTTATTATTCTAAAATACTACGAAATAGCCTATTTTTATTACCTAAAATTTAATTGGGAATTTTGTATATAAATCAATAGCAATTAATAAATTCCACTATCGTTTAAATTGCCTTTAAATATATTATTAATAAAAATAATTTGATAAACGTGAAATGGATCAATAAAATAGGTATTTCTTTATGTTTTGTTTTGATGGGTGTGGGTTATAGTTCAATTTCAAATGCGCAAACACCAGTTTCATATCCTAATTTTTGTAGTGAATCTACAATTGATTTGTCGTCTGTACTGGGTACAACAGGTCGTACT
>Ga0214919_10000734_pt1 | contig 56171 bp, 70 predicted proteins | sample LL1503_MetaG_FD_177994 | JGI IMG/M metagenome (GOLD analysis project Ga0214919, IMG submission 177994) | Freshwater microbial communities from Lake Lanier, Atlanta, Georgia, United States - LL-1503 | ecosystem: Environmental > Aquatic > Freshwater > Lake | place: USA: Georgia | collected... | reverse complement strand
CAAATCGTTTATGAAAAACCTCCATGTTCTTTACCAATCGCATCTATTTGTGTTATATGTAAAGTTGGAAGTGCGCTTGAACCACCACATCTAAATAAGTTATTTGATTACGAAGTTATGTTTAGTTTTGAAAAAATCATATGATAAATTATATTAGTGTTCATCGACTACATTAATATGTGCCCATAATCGCGGTCCAAAATTTTTTCCTTCGGCGTTTTTAAGACGAAAATAATAAATATACTCTCCAATTTTATTGGGCGCAACAAGATCTGCACTTATTTCGACTGTTTCTCCAGATTCAACACTCGGTACTTTGAATTCCATTTTTGTTTCTTTTAAAGAAATGCTTTTTCGCACAACAACGCCAGTATTTTTCAATACATGCACTTCAATGCCAGTATTTTCCAATACAATGCCTTCTGGCCAATCAATGCCAGTATTTTTAATTAACCATGTCTTTTTGAAATGTTGGTTTTTTTCAATTTTTGATCCATCTGGAAATGTGACATCTCTTACAAATATACTATCAAAATTCCCATATTGTTTTGTAAATTCGTGTTGGTCATAATGATCAACAGTATAACCTTTAGTATCTCTTTCAACATTTTTAGGTGTAGTACCTGTGGATTTTAGAGCATCAATTGAACTCCCTATAATAGTGTCAACAGCCTCAGCTACTTTCTCTTTAATCTCATTAACATTTTCACTTTTAGGTGGAATTTGAGTCAAAACATCTTCAGCAATTTCTTTCTCTTCTTTTTTGCTTATTTTGATTCCGATGGATCGAAAAAATTCTAAGAAACTATGAACAATTCCCCTAATATATTCTATCCAACTCTCTCCACCAAATTGCCTAATTTTTCTTGATTTAAGTCTGGTTCTTGATTTAAGACTTGATTTCCTCGTTTTTTTCATATATTTAAGTTATATTATTTCTGTAAAATCAAAAATTTCTGTAAAATCAAAAATTTCTGTAAAATCAAATATTTCTGTAAAACCAGTCCGATCAGTCCGACCATCAAAAAAATTGAAAAATAATTTAAATCTTTGTACAAACACAAAAGAAAATGGCATCAAGCACACTTTCGCGTACTTCAAGCACACTTTTGCGCACTTCAAGCGAACCGGTCTTTTCGCGACACAATGCTCCGTTTATTATGGGTCGTACGGAAGATTTACCGGCATCGGTTTCCGAATTTCCGCCACGAATAAGGCGAAGTACGCATGAATGGAGCAATTATTTTGGGCAATATCCGAGTGCTTGTGCGGAGATTATAGGGGAAGAGAATTTTCGCTCGAGAATTGGTCGCACTGGCGAATATACTACACGACATGTTCTTCAAATGGCGGTGAATTCGAGGGATCTTCATCTTTCACCTACTCCAGACGAGGTTGGTGTTGTTCAGCGGGAAGTTCGCGACATGGTTAGACGGATTTACACACAGCTTGAGTTATTTGGGGATATTGGTCTTGTGTGGAAAAAGACGACGGGTGGTGCGGAATTGATGTATGAGAATGATGTGGTTACGCTTCGGTTTTTGCTTGTGGAGGAAACGAGTATGTTTCAAGTGATTATCAGAAAGCAAACAAGATATTTGATGGGGACAGTTGTTTATCCAGATATGGAAAACCTTTCCTCGCTGATTTATTGTCTTCGAATGATCTTTATCACTCCAGGATTCTTCGCTGGATTTAACTTTGAAATTAATGCAGAAGACATTCAGCGTGCAAGTTCAGTGACGTTTGAGCTGAGTTTGGTTCCACCAAAAGAGCTAGAAGAGCTAGAATCCATGAGCGATGACGGAGAATGGCACATGGACGCAGACAGATAGGCTTGGACGAATAAAGGTAACGAATAACTGCGGACGAATAAAGGTAACGAATAACTGCGGACGAATAAAGGTAACGAATAACTGCGGACGAATAACTGCGGACGAATAACTGCGGGCGAATAACTGCGGACGAATAAAGGTAAGAATTATTTCTTAATTTAAGAACTGATACTAACACAACTCTTTTTTTTTATCGGTGGTTTCTTTTTATCGGTGGTTTCTTTTTATCGTTTTTTATCGTTTTTTATCGTTTTTATCGTTTTTATCGTTTTTTATCGTTTTTTATCGTTTTTTATCGTTTTTTATCGTTTTTATCGTTTTTATCGTTTTTTATCGTTTTTATCGTTTATCGTTCTTTTTTGTTTTACCCTTGTTGGATCTGTTTAATTTTTTGCCAATTTTTGCCAATTTTTTCAGTCCGACCCCTAAAAAATTGATTTTAAATTTGAATTTAAAAATATGCACAAATACAAGACAATGTCCGTAAGATTTTCGTACCACAACTCCCCCAGCCTCGTCGAAATGGATTTGATGATTCCAGACAAACCTACAGCGGGTCCTCACAAATTGAAACGTCAGACAAATGATTGGACAAATTATTTTGGTGATTATCCTAGCGCTTGCGCAGAAATCATAAACGGAAGATTCAAAGGAACCCATGTTCTTGAAGTTCCCGTGAATTCAAAGGCACTACTTCTTCATCCCACCAGAAAAGAAGTGAAAGAAGTTCAATGCGAGGTCCGCGATAAAGTTGAGATTGTATACTCGCAGCTGGAATTATTTGCAGAAAATGGTACCATTGAATGGAAGAAACAAATCGGTGGCGCAGAAATACGATACAGAGATGAAACAGCCACGCTACATTTCAAACTTTGCGAAGAAACAAGCATGTTCCACGTCGTGATAGATGCCTCGGAGAATTTTGCCTCCTTCATTTACTGCTTGCGAATGATATTCATCACCCCGGGCTTCTTCGAAACCTTTGATTTTGAATTAACACAAGAAGATGTAGACCGAGCAAGCATTATTACCCGCGAAAGATGCATCGTGCCACCTAAAGAAGAAAATCCAGAATGGATGACCGACGAGAATGCAGACTGGAACCCATAGGCGAATGACGGAATGACGAGCGAATGACGGAATGACGAGCGAATGACGGAATGACGAGCGAATGGTAAAAAGGTAAGAAAAATTATTAATTATTTAACAAGATACTAACACAATTCTTTTTTTTATCGGTGGTTTCTTTTATCGGTGGTTTCTTTTATCGGTGGTTTCTTTTTATCGGTGGTTTCTTTTATCGGTGGTTTCTTTTTATCCACTTCTTTTAGGTTGAAGTAAATTATACTTTAGTGTACAATATTTTGAATCGTACACTAAAGGGATTCAAGGGTACATTTTTATTGTTTTTATTAAATTAAAATATTATTCTATTATATGAGTTTCAGCCTTTTTGGACCTTTGGATAAAAACTATTGCGTTATTTTTTATATTTTTACGGTGATTAGTTTTGTTTTGATGTTTGTTGGAATATTAGGAGGTCTTTTTGTCTTAATGAAAAAACCTAAACTAGATTATTCAACAGTAATTAAAGCCGTAATCATTTATTTCAATCTTATACTAACTTATTTTATTTATCGTTTACTTCACACAATGTGTATTAAATCACTTTAATTTAATTTTATAATATATGAAAAAGGCAAGGTCCCGCAAAAGACAAAAAGGAGGGGGCTTTATTTCTTTCATATGTCGAAATTTTTGCAAGGATTCTAAAAGTAGAATATGTAGTATGTTATGTGACAAGTTATGTGACGAGTACGACTTGAAGAAAAATACACCAAACACGCGCAAAAAGTCATTCTCTGTAAAATTTATCCCAGAAAAAAAAGTTAGATCAGCGTTTAATAGAATAAATAAAAAAGGGTTAGATTTATAAATATTTGAGAAGTATACAATCCACTATTCATTTAGTAAACCAAGTTATTTTTTTGTATTCATACCTTTTAGATCTCCTCGATGTCCTCGCTATGTCCTCGCTATGTCCTCGCCACGTCCTCGGTTCCGCGTGCTACTCGCTTAGTCGTATTCCTCCTCGTCCTCCTCCTCTTCTGCAACGATTGTGTTCGTCAAAGGTTGGTAACGCCCCCAAATGTCACCTTGCGCGTTGTGGTAAACAAGACAGTCCCCATTAATGAAAACTTTTCGGTTTTCAAAGGATGATTCGGCGTCAAAGTCATAAACACTTGCAAAGGTAATTTGTTTCGCCTCGTCTTCGCCAAGATTGTAGAACTCAATAGAATCTTCTTCCTCATTCCATTTACCTATTATTTTTGTTTCAGTATAACATATACCTTCGCGCAAAATGTATTTGATTTTTTGCAAGGTATCTTCTACAAACATATTGTCGCCATTTTGTTTGACAATATGTCTTTTTTCCTTTGATTCCTTTGTCTTTTTTACTCGCTTCTTGACATCAAATTTGACTTCGGTAATTTGAGCGGCCGTTTCATCTTCGTCCTTGACATCCCTTGCAGCCCTTTCAAGCTCAGCTTTGGCGAGTTCAGCTTTGGCGAGTTCAGCTTTGGCAAGCTCAGCTTTGGCAAGCTCAGCCCTGGCGAGTTCAGCTTTTTCAAGTTCAGCTTTTTCAAGTTCAGCTTTTTCGAGTTCAGCCCTTTCGAGTTCAGCCCTTTCGAGTTCAGCCCTTTCGAGTTCAGCCCTTTCGAGTTCAGCCCTTTCGAGTTCAGCCAATTCAATCACTTTAACAAGTTCTGCGGCGTTGGCAATTTTTTCTTCTTCCTTTGCTTTAGCAATTTCTTCGGCAACATTTGCAAGAGCGATAAGTTCTTTGTCAAAATCTGCATCTTCGTCAGACAAGTCGGAAACGCTCGAGTTACTTGAAGAGTTACTTGAAGTAACACTAAAAGATTCAAGAACATTTTTAGATGCAGCGTCTTCCTTTCTCATCATTTTGCGCTCTTCAGTTGCCTTTTTTCGCGCATTTGATAATTCTGCTTTCTTTACCAATTTCTTTGCTTCTGCTTCCGCCTTCTTTACCAATTTCTTTGCTTCTGCTTCCGCCTTCTTTGCCAATTTCTTTTCTTCTGCTTCCGCCTTCTTTGCCAATTTCTTTGCTTCTGATTCTGCCTTCTTTGCCAATTTCTTGGCATCCTTTGAATTTTGATTTCTCAACATCAATTCCATTTCTTCCTCACTCAGTTCTGGGTTTGCTTCCAATAAATCCTCCGCGGTCAAAACCTTTGTACGATTTACTTTACTTTCGAAAAATTGCATAACTTCTGCAAACATTCTTTCGCGATCTACCATAAACTGAGTGAGAGCTCCAAGAAACTCCTCCTTTTCAATCTCACATTTTACGAAAGAATCAATCGAATCTTGAAAAGAACCCGAATATTTTCCGAAGATTCCCCCAACGGCTTGTTGTGCGGCTCTGTAACTTTGCATTACTTTTTGTCTTTTGTACAGAAATTGTTCGCTCGAAAAAAATTCAATTTTTTAAAAGGTCGGACTGAATCGTTACCTTAACCAGAACATTTGTAATCAGTCCGACCTCTAAAAAATTGAATTTTTTTCGAGAGAACAATTTCTGTACAAAAAATAAACGACAAAGAATGTCTTGCTTAATCTGTGCAGAAAACTTTAATGGAACTTCAAGAAAAGTGTCAAGGTGCGAATTCTGCGAGTTCGAAGCTTGTCTATCTTGTTGCAAAACATTTATTCTCAACGAACCAGTCGCCAAATGTATGGCTCCCGATTGCAACAAAGAATGGACGCGAAAATTCTTAGTGAAAACATGCGGCCAAACATTTGTAACCAAGCCTTTGAAAAAGCATCGAGAAGAGGTCTTGTATGACAAAGAACGATCACTTCTTCCCGCCACTCAACCATACGTTGAAAAACACAATCGCCTTCGACAACTCCAGAAAGAAGTCATCAAAATTGACGAAGAAAGAAAAAGGCTTGCCGAACGAAAACTAATGATTCGTGACGAAATTATGCAATTACGGGATACAGAACCAGAAAATCGTGTCGTTTTTACAAGAGCATGCCCAGCAAACTGCCGTGGATTTTTAAACACACAGTTGAAATGCGGCCTTTGCAATATATGGGCATGCGCAGAATGCCACGAAGTCAAAGGAGAAACAAGAGATGCAGAACACGTTTGCAATCCAGAAACTGTCGCCACTGTCAAACTTTTAGCCGCCGATACAAAGGGATGTCCTACGTGCCACACAAAGATCCACAAAATTGATGGATGTGATCAAATGTGGTGTACAATGTGTCACACAGCCTTCTCATGGAGAAGCGGGAAAATCGAAACGAAAATTCATAATCCTCATTATTATGAATACATGCGCAACCAGTCTGCCACCGGGGAGATTCCAAGAGAAAATGAGTGTCCCCAAGTACTCACGCATATGACGGCAAGACAAATTCGTCAAAAAGCCGTTACTGGAATTCCCTACGAAAACGTCAATGCAGATATGCGGTCTATCGAAACTGTCATACAAAAAATTATTCATCTTGAAGAAGTAGAACTAACCGGAGTATTTAAACAAATAGATGAAGTTGCCGCGAATAGAGAGCTGCGAGTAGACTACATGCGTGGAATTACAGACGAAACGCGATTCAAAACACTTCTTCAACGAAACGAAAAAAATATCCAGAAAAGACGAGAAATACGCAACATTTTTCAAATGGTTGTCACAGCCGCCACTGATGTTATTCTTCGATTAAACAATTCGTTGTTACAACGAGTCCATCTTAAAGTTGTTTTTGAAAACTTTTTAAAAGAAATACAAGGCATCCGCAAATACGCAAACGAAGAACTAACAGAAGTGACAAAGACATACAAGTGCACACCAATTGCATTAAGCTACGACATGACATTAGGCAAAGCAGATAAATAGGCGAATAGCGGACGAATATCGGGCGAATAGCGGACAAATAGCGGACAAATAGCGGACAAATAGCGGACAATCAATAAGGGTAAGAATCATTTCTTAATTTAAAAACTTGATACTAACACAACTCTTTTTTTTATCGGTGGTTTCTTTTTATCGGTGGTTTCTTTTTATCGGTGGTTTTTATTCTTAACCTATACAGAATAAATAACACTTAACCTGTCAGTTAGCAGAATTATAAATCCGTGGGGTTACATACTCAATAAAACCATTCTCATAAAAATTTAGAACACCATCTTTTAATTTACTGTCGGAATCTACTTCATCACTATTTATCATTCGACCCGATATTACATTTCTAATTGCTTTAGAGTTAAAAGAATTATATGCGGTGAATATAATAGTATTATTGTAAACGTCAAAGGAAGCTGAAGCTATATTTCCAATATTATATAATATACCATTTGTGTAAAAATAAGCATCTTTATTATTTCTCAACGTCGTCCTAATCCATGCTAACTTCATATATTTTATCGTACTCGTCAACCAAGTCTTCGTAGATCTTCAAGTTTTTCTCGTGTTCAGCGGTGCTTCGGGGACTGGGCTCGCGTGTTTCGGAATATATTCTAGTCTGACTTTTAGTGTTAGGGTTAGTGTTTAGAGAATCAAAAACTCCGGATGTAATGCTCTGTTCTTTTTTCCTTGTTTTTTTATAGGATGCTCTTTTTTTACATTTACGATTAGTAAATTCGAGATTATATGGGCTATGTGAAGTTTCATAAACAACCCCAGGTTTTACAACATACGCTCCTCTTTCGTACTCTACTTCATTTTTATTTAATATCCGACCAGATTTTACATTGTGATATCTTATAACCTCTCCATTAGTTTTTGTGAATGTAATGTCCTTATTATCTCGTCGAACTTTAGCTATCTTTCCAAGGTGTTCTACATGATTTTTAATGTAAAAATAAATATCATCGTTACCCGCATTGTTATAAATATTATTCCATGTTTTTTGAAATTCAATTTCGGCATTTTCATCATTGGTATTTTTAACAGCATTATCATGTGCAATAAAAGAATTATTTATTATGGGTTTATATAAAGCCCCAATTATTTCCTCAAAAACAATCTCTTCATTATTTTTGTTTGTAGGTGAAGTTCTAACCATAACACCTTTAATAATTTCAGCCTTTTCCTTATTGCTTATTTTCCTTCCGATGGATCGAAAAAATTCTAAGAAACTATTAACAATTCCCCTAATATACTTTATCCAACTCTCTCCACCAAATTGCTTATAAGTGGTTTTTACCCTTCTTGATTTAAGCCTCCTCGTTTTATTTACCTTCATATATATAATAAGTTATTTTATTTCTTTTTATCGGTGGTTTCTTTTTATCGGTGGTTTCTTTTACCATATTATGGTATTTATAGCTTAATAATGGTTAGGGTTTAGGGTTAGGGTTTAGGGTTAGGGTTAGGGTTAGGGTTTAGGGTTTAGAGTTTAGGGTTTGAATAAACCAAAAAGTGTGTTGCCATTTTAAATAGATGAAAAAAGGATAAAAATAAGGATTATAAATGGGATAATTTCCATTTTTATTTCATTATACGATGAAACAAAACAAAAAATTGAATTATTATTTATTTTATTATTTTATCAAAGATGAACGTTTCGGACGAAAAATATCGTAAAATGAAAAGTGCTCTCGTGATGAGTATAAGAGAAGCAATAAGAGTCACACACGACTTTGGATTAGACGAAGAACAAATTGTAGAGTTTGATATCAAAGAAAGTATCAATATGTTACTCTGTTTGTTGTCGTTTCCATCAGAGGTTGCTGAATTGATTGAGTTGCAAGAATATATTTTTAAGAGGCATTGCTTAATGATAGATATTCATGATCAATTGACATTTGTGGTAAAATGGAACCCAAAATGGAAACTACGAGAATGATTTCGACCACGCCACTAATTTCTCAAATTCAATGACTCATATCCACTTTCTTCTCTACCTTTTGTAGTTTTGGTTCAAAACCATCTGTTTCCCAAAACCCATTGAATCGGCGTCAACATACGTGTCTTGGGTATGTACTTTTTCGCATAATAACCTTGAGTTTGGCTAATCCTCGTCCTTGAAAATCTCTGGTGCTAAGAATACGGATTTTCCTGAATAGTAAAAAGCAACTTCGTTCTTTTTCAAAAACTTCTGGGTTTTCAAAACTATTAAAAAATTGAATTTTTTTATTAAGAAGAATTTAAAACAAAAATGTTGATTTTCGAAAAAAACCTCGTTGAAAACGGTGTAAAATGGGAAAAAGTAATGGATGTGATTTGTGGAATGGCAAAAAAATTGAACGAACAATATATTTACGAACTTTTTGCAAATAATTATGAAGTTATTTTGTATTCTATTGACACATTTGTCGACATTGACAACTGTCCTTGCGGTCTAATCTACAAAATTGAAGAAAGTGAAAGTGGAACAAATATTTATATTATGTTTATTGCAACACAATACAGATTCAGAAAAGTGGGATACGCGTCTATTTTTATTAAAGAGTTTATCGATTTTATAAAAGGTAAGTATACTAATGTAACTATTGTTCTCGATTCAGTAGAATCTGCAGTCACGTTTTATGAACACAATGGGTTTCAATGGTCATTTGATGAAAAATACAATGAAGTTTTTGGCGTGGATGAAAATAACATGCATGAACACATTATAATGGTTTTAAAAACACAGTAATATTATTGTAACATATTTCTTGATCGTGCGAAACAGAATAGGTAAAAGTGAAATTATCACTACTAAAGCTCTTGCTTTCTAAATCAAATTTTTTTCGAAAGAGATCCAAAAAGGTCGACCCCTCAATCCTCGTGGGAATGAACTCTGCGATTCTCCCAGAAATGTCTTCTCCTAACTTGAAATACTGAAGGACGAACTCTTTCCAAAAGAAATTCCAATAACGGTAATATTTGGGTGTAATAATAGGGACCATGCTCTCATCAATCCATCGATTCTTCTGTAAGTAACCAATCTTTGCAAGCATGCAAGGAGTAGCGTTCTCGAAAAAATGCTGTTTTGATTCTTGATTCAAGATAAAAAGGATATCTGGTCTGCTTGCGAACAACTGTATTATTTTTCCACATACTCTCTCCATAACATTCAACGTTCGCTGTACATATCTTCCTAATTTATTTTTCGAATTAGGAAGATTCTCTCGCTTGAACACAACCATCTGCTGATATGCATTGACTAATAACATTTTGATTCTGGCAAGAAGCAGTCCCATAGAATTGTCAACGCATTCGTAAATTTGCTTCAATATCCAAACGCTCCGAAGCATTCTTTTTGTCTTGTCAGCCATTTTTTTAGAGGCATGAAACGAAGTCATGAGTTCTTTCATTCTGGTAGTAAACTGTTTGAACGTCAAAAGACCATATTTAGAATGGTATTCACTCCTTGACATCTTTGTGTATTCTGAGTTCTCTTCCGAATGTTCCAAATCTACTTCTCGTTTTTCTTTATAATTTATATGGTCATCGATTATATTCTCATCGATGACCTCTGCTTCTACCCGAAAATACGTCTTGGACTGAATATCTGGCTCTTCGATTTCTTTGAAAAACTCGTTCCCCATATGAGTCTGCATCTCTACAACCTTGAATGATCTAATTTCCATTAGTGCTTTTTTGATTTGTACAAATTTATTTTTTTAAAATAATTTTCAATTTTTTGTATTTTCGACAATTCACAATATAAAATATTTCCAAACATTATAATGAGAACAAAAAAACGAAAGACAAATAGGTTTACTCAACGTAAAAAACTAGGAGGTCATTCAAAACATCCACATCCCGATGCAAATATTTTTTATTGGAAATCCGATCATGATCGTATAGTCGACTATTTAGTTGATAAATACCAAGACCCCCAAGATGATTTTTTTGATACAAAAAATTTTAAAGGGTCATCAGCTTATAAAAAAATTTATAAAAAAATACAAACCAAAAATGACGAATATAAAAAATTATTGGCTGAAAAAAATCAAGAAGAGATAGATAAATTATCAATCTTGTATGATAAAGAATTAACTTTTTGTGGGGAAACTGTTAAAAATTTAGTGAATAAAATTGAAAAAATGAAAAAAACCGATGCAACTAGAGTTGAATCAAGAGAATCAATAATAAAGAATTTAAGGGAACAAAATAGTAATGTTACGGAAGAACTACATAAATTATTGAACATTAAAAGTTTATGAAATTTAATGTATTAATAATATATGCCATATTTTAATGATATTATTTTTATTCATATCCCAAAGACTGGTGGTACGTCAGTTGAAAAGTATTTCTCTAAAAAATTCAACATTCCTTTGAATTTTAAATCTTTGTATGGTATTAAAGGTGATTATTCTTCGTCTTTACAACATTTAACCTATTTAGATTTGGTTAAACACAAACTTGTTGATTTTACTGATAAAAAAATAATTACGATTGTTAGAAATCCTTATGAACGTATTGTTAGTGATTTGTTTTGGTATAGAAAAATTAAGAAGAACACATCTAGCGAAGATGTCTGCAAAATCATAAAAAAATATTTAATGGAAAAAAAATTAGATAATCACAATATACCTCAACATCTTTTTATAAAAGGCGCATCTCCTATACATATAATGCGAACTGAAACACTTAAAAAAGATATGAATGATTTAGGTTACGATTTTGATATTAATGTTCATAAAAATAAAGAGAATGTAGACTATTATTCCTTTTTGAACAAAGAATCTATTGCACTTATAAATGATTTTTATAATACTGACTTTGAGTTATTTAATTACACAAAAATAGATGTTTAATATATGTCAACCAGAAAGAATAAAGATTCTAGTATTATACAGCATTTTATGGAAATGATAAATACCATAAAGTTGTATCATTGGAAAACATACTCGTTTCCCGAACACAAAAACACTGACGAACTACACAAAACACTAAGCGAGCATGTAGATAAATTTGTAGAAGTATTGTTGGGTAAACACGGTGGTCGAATCAATAAAAAAGAGTTTCAATTCAAATGTGTAAACTATTCATCCTCCAAGGAATTTAAAAAGTATATCGAAAAAACACTTTTTTATTTATCAACGTTCAATCATACCTTTAAAAATGATAGCGATTTACTAAACATACGCGACGAAATGGTTGCCGATTTGAATCAATTCTTGTACCTTTTGTCATTCAAATAACTTAAAGAATTGAAATATTTAATGTAATGAAAATATTATACACTGGTATTGGAGCAACAAAAGATGAACATACTGAAGCAGAATTTTTGACCATTATGAAGAGGGAATTTATTGATAAGGATTGGGTGAATGAATCCTTTGAAAAAAAAGCCTTGCAACTTTGTTATAAAGATTGGATTTTACCAAATGAATTTAAACTTTTTACTTTTATGGATTGGATGGAATATTCTGGTGCAAGTATTGTGTGTATATAATATCTTAATAATATATGAATATTAATTTATTAAAAAATAAAAACTTAATTGAGAATAAAAAAAAATATTTAGCTTGGTTGAATAATAGAAAAAATGAGTTGAAATCATATAAACAAAAATCCGAAACAAACGTAGCAATTGTCGTGCACTTATTTCATGTGAACCTATTCACAGAATTTTTAAAATATATACAAAATGTAAAAACCATATTTAAAAATGTAACTGTAATATTTACTATCAATGATGCTAATTTTGAAAAAATAATAAAACAAAAAGATCCAACCTTTATTGTATTAAAAGTAGAGAATAAAGGAGTGGATGTTCATGCATTTTTAGAATCTATAAAATTTATAAGAAATCAAAATATACAAGTAGAATTTATTCTAAAAATACACACAAAGGTATCTACAACACCAATATGGAGAAATTGGAGAAAGGAATTGATCGAACCTATCACAGATTTGAATAATCTAATTGCAATACAAAATTATTTCAAAAAAGTAAAAAATATTGGCTACATTGGAGCAGAAAAGTGCATTTTACCAAAAAAATTCGATTTAAGATTTCCTCAAAATATTTACGGATTGAATAATTTGATTGAAAAGTTTCCACATCTTCAAAAAAATTGGAATTCGTTCAATGCTGGGAATATGTTTTGGATAAATAATGAGGTTCTAACAAAATATTTGACAGACGATCTGATGAGTTATTTTGATGATAAATTTTGTCGAAAAAAACCACCATCAAATAATGTAAAAAATAAAGGTATATTTGTAGAATATTTATGTGAAAGACTCTTTAGTGGAGTTTTTTGTTACGATTCTACAAATATATTGATAGGTAACACATTTAGTTTTTATAAAAGAAAATGATTCGGAATTTAATTTTAAAAATTTTTATAAAAATGCAAATAATAACAAATTCACAACAAATTCACAAGTTAAATATCATCTTCATCATCTGCCCAGCTGCTTTTCACAGGCTTGATCACATTTATGGTGTGAGGCTCACCATCGCGCAAAACCTCTTTTTCAAAAATAATATATCCATTTGCGCAAAACAATTCATAGTTTGCATCCCAGTAATATTTTGCCGTATTGCGCTTGTCCTTTTCTTCAAACAAAAGCCCGACGTTTTCCTTCTGCCAATACGCCAATGTAAGTACACTGCTTCGATCCTTTTCGCTTTCCACTGGCAACGACTCGTCTTCTGATTCTGAACCAAAATCAAAGGTATTTGCCACCGCAACCTTTGAAACTGCAACCTGTTTCACTTCCTTCTTCTCGCGAAAAACAACCTTGCAGCTTCCGGCGAAATGACCTTTTTTTCCACATTTACTGCAAATGTTATTCTTCAAAAGCGGACATGTAACTCTACTAGATATATCCCTCGTTTCGCGAACAAAATGCGTTCCGTACACTTCTACTGGTAATCCGGCGTTGGCGCAAATGGAGCAATGTTTCATCTTGGTTGTCATTTTTCTTTTGTATAAATGCAATTCAATAAAAATAAATTTCAATTTTTTTCAATAAAATTTATTTTATAAATTGACTTAAAGACGTTTTATAATACATTAATAAGAAGGGTTGACAGAACAATTATAAAGTATTTGAGTTACAAATACTTGTTAACCTCACAGCAAAAATATTTAAATTTATTCCTCATTTGAGGATATTTTACCTTGCAGCAATTCTTTTTCAATTATTAAGAAACCAAGGGTAATCGCAAAAAAGCTCTGTTGGCGAAATGGTTATCGCGTTAGTCTTATGAGCTGAAGGTTGTGGGTTCGAGTCCCACACAGAGCAACAATGTTTTCTTTCAGCAATCCTCTTTCAAAGCACTTTTAGCAAAAACGAAAAAGAAAACAGCAAATTCATAGCGGAGTGGCGCAGTGGTCAGCGCGCATGGCTCATAACCATGAGGTCGGAGGTTCGAACCCTTTCTCCGCTCTTTTATCTTACAGCAATTCTTTTTCACCTATTAAGAAACCCAAAAGATAAACGCTTCAAGTTACATTAACTCAGCTAGGTAGAGTGCCACCCCTTAAGGGTGGATGTCATGGGTTCGAATCCCATATGTAACATTTTTAATATTTTATTTCATCTTTTATCTTACAGCAATTTTTACTTATTAAGATAAACGCACATTTAAGCCATATTAACTCAGTCGGTAGAGTGCTAGCCTTTTAAGCTGGTGGTCGTGGGTTCGAGCCCCACATATGGTACTGCATTATTAGCTCAGTTGGTAGTAGCACTCGGCTGTTAACCGAGAGGTCAAAGGTTCGATCCCTTTATAATGCGTTTGAAATTTATGAAGAATAAATTTCAAAAATTATAAGTATGAAAAAACGTATTCTTTAGTCAAAATGTTTACTAGGATGGAAATACAATGAATCTGTACAAGTTTTTAAATGCAGTATAAAACATCTATAATATTATTAATAGAGTATAAATGGATTCCAATTTAGTTTTAAGTTTTTTATTTGGTTTATTTGCAAAAGTTTATGATGATATTATAGATAATAAACTAAATATTAGCGAATATTATGTTGATATTTTAAAATATTTTGTCATATCATTAGTTTCAATTGTTTGCTTTAATGATGCAGTATTTTCTATAATATATTTTGAAATGACACTATTATCATTATTAATGGATAAATTTTACACAAGTAACTTGGATATAAGTAAAGACACTGATGACGAAAAAGATTTGCTTGCATTAAATGACAATGTTTGGGTATATTCATGTATTTTATCTGGCATTTGTATTATTTATCATATTTTTAAAAATTTTGCTAAGATAAACATAAATTTTAGTTTTAAAAATTTAACTTTTTTTATAAATATATTAATTAATTTTTTTATTATTACTCTTGATATTTATTTTACTCCAGAACATTCAAGTGATAAAAAATTATATGCTCGTATTTTTGTCTTAGTAATATTATGTATTTTTATTTATTATATGAGTCGTTTTCAAGAGTATATTTATGAAGGTAATTATGGTATTATATTAATGAATATTGGTTTTTTGATAGGTTCTGTTACTTTTTTAACATTAGACAAGTTCAAAGTGTTTGATAATTTTAAAAATAAAAATGTTAACGACAAGTATCTCGTCAATCACACCATTGACGACAAGGAAGATCTCAATGAGGACAAAGGATAAAAATCCCAAATAATTTATCTTTGAATTTTATTTTTCATAAAATTCAAATTAATTCTTCTGAAAAACTTTGATGCATTCCCAAATTTTGGCGGATTCATCAATGGTAAACGCCCCACGTTTTTGCGCCAATCCAATAAAAGAAACCAATAAATTTAATCCATCAGTTGGGGTTTCCACAGTAACATCAACTAGTTTTTTTTGTTCTTTTGGTTCCTCCATTTATTAAACTAAATATTTTTTTTAATATGTTTTAACGAATTAAATTAGAGGTTGATTTGTAACTAATTCTTGAGCAATCATACCGATTGACCCAATCATGGCAAGACGTCCGTTGTTAAGTTCGGCATTTGACATAAATTCGTTCGTTCTCATATTAAATCCTAAATCTCCCTGGTAATCTTCCTTCATCAAAAAATACTTGGACTGATCAATTGGTTTTTCCCAACCCAGCACCATAGATGAAAATTCGAAAGCTCCGACAAAAGTTATAAGGGTGATTAATGTAGCTGGATCATCCAAGAGATGGATTGATTGTTTATGTGTCACTAATTCAGTAACAGGAATGGCTAAAGCAGATATCATTCCCCATCGACCATGCTTCAATTCGGCTTCACGAAGGCGAACTAATTCAGTTTGTGGTTTATTTTTTGAAAACCCAAGAGGATCAAAAAATCCGAGTGGTTTTGTAGCACCGTTAAAGGTGAACCCAGTAACATTTGAGATGAGAAGAAAAAAACCAAGGAAATACATTACACTATATTAAAAATAAAGTTTAGGTAGATTTTCTATTTGGTTATAAATGACTTGTGATTTAAAGATAATTCAAGTATTCCTTTAATGATCCGACGATTTTTTGAAAGAATTACAAAGGTGGATAAAAAAATATTGGGTAGATGGAACATTGATTATTGTGAAAAAATAACAAACAAATCGATAGATCGAATGAAGATCACTGTGGTCCTTGCGGCTATGAGAAAAATCTTGTCATTGAAAAACGCTTAAAAAAATCTAGCAAGTAAATAATAATGGAAAAACAAACGGAAGCAGAACTTTTCAGAAAGTATGGTGGATACATATTGCTCGAAATATACAGCAATGTAAATTATCAAGATCAGATAAATGACAATAACAATACATTGCTCAAATCTTTGTACTGTCCAACTGATTATGTCAATGATGGATTTGATTTGATAACTCCAGAAACAGTATACTGTTCAGATGTTTCAAAAATAGATTTCAATATAAAAATCCAATCTTTTTGTGTAACAGAAACAAAGAAATTTCCTTGTGGTATGAAATTATATCCTCGATCAAGCATCACCAAAACACCTTTACGACTTGCAAATAGTGTAGGTGTTATCGATCCAGGATATCGTGGAAACATTATAGGCGTCTTTGATTGTTGCGCCGATTATGAACTAGTTGGTGGTTCTAGAATTGTTCAGTTATGCGCCTCTTCACTTTTACCCATTTTTGTTTCACCGATTTCGTATAATGAACTTTTAGTTTCCAATCGTGGAGAAAATGGATTCGGATCTTCTGGAATATAAAATTTATTTGCAAAAAATAATGGACATAGTCTTGAATATTTACAAAACTGAAATATCTAAAAAATATAAAGTAGACATTTCACTGAATCAACTGCCTACATTGAAAGATGTTTGGGAAGAATATAAACAGATAAATATTTCTGTGTTGATAGAATGCATTTGCCTTCAAATGAATATTATGGAAACAATCGGGCTTACATTTTATGCAATATCTATGGAAGATATTTATGTATGTGAAGGCATTTTTATTATATGTGGAAAAACGATAAATATTGTAAAGGATAAGTTCACCTTTCGTTCGCCACCAATTCTGGATAAAAAAAAATATTTTCATTATCCAGAATTTTTAAGTCAAAAAACGATTCCTTGTTCTTTTGATAAAACTGTTATATATTATTCTTTTGGGCTTGTTGTATTGACTTGTTTATCAAGTTATCCTACTTTTACAAACGGAGAATATTATATAAATGATGAACCCATTGATAAATTTGTTGAAAAAATAGAAGGAAAAATTCATTATTTTCTAAAAAGATGTTTTGCACCAACTCGAGAATTATTATTTATTTAAAATATAATCTCATAATAAATGTCAATTGTTGCTTTTAAAAAAAAATCAGCAATCCAATTTGGAACTCATATTTCTGGAAGAAATCCGGGAGGCGCATGGATCCCTAGAGGACCGGGAAAAAAGTTGGTTCATGTGAATAATTCTGGATTTTCCATCAATGGCTCATATAGAAATAAAGGGGCAGTTGGCACAACAATGCAGTTCTCTAAAACAAAAACATTATTTCGTGGTCCATACGCAGTAGGTTGGGGAGGATGCAAAGGAACGTATTATAATGTTCCTCTTTTTGTCGTGAATGAGGCCGTCGTTGTTCCTGGAACCCAGCAATTATATGTCAAACCATCTGTTTTATCAACAAATGGAATGCTTGCAACAAAATATAAATGGATCAAAGGACAATATCCAAACTATTGGGTTAAAAATATATATACGAATACGATGTCGGATAATGCTTCACAAAATGTTTACATCGCGACAAAGGCATCTGCAAATTCTTGTAATAATGATCCATTGAAACAATTTGTTGGAAACCAAGCCATTATAACGGAATCCGAATACAACAACTATTTAACACATCGTTGTGCTGCGCCACTGCCTTCCCAAAAACACATTCCTGAACCCACGTGGTCTGCGTGGGTTGGTTCAGGAACTTGTGTTTGAATATAATATGAGATTGTTTTTTAAGTTGCCAAGTGGGTTAACAATGGAATATCCAGATGTGATAGATGAAAAAGAAATGCTCAATTACTTTACGAATTACGTAGAAGATTTGATTGGTACAAATAAAATAAAATACACTTGTAATAATTGCATATTAGATGATAAGAAAACATTGTTTGATTTAAAAATAAAATCATATGATACTATCTGTATCAATGTTTAATCTTTACAATTTTTTGTAAAATTGGAAAGATTAAAATATATTTTAAATACATGATTTGCGAATTTGTAGTATACTATTCTTTAAGCTTGAGTTATACAAAATTATTTATACTATTTGCACTGAATATTCTTTATTTTTTCCGTTTTACCATTTACAAATGGTGTGTTTTGTTTTTATTTAAAAAAATAAAATACGGAAATATATCTTTTATTGAACGTTCTGCTGTTTTGAAATCAGATTATACATTAGAACAAGTAGACAAGGAATTATTAAATGTTGTTAACCATCCAAATGATCCGAATGTTATTATATATATTACAAATGAAAAATTTTATGAAAACTTTTTATTTTACGGTGAATTAGGATTAGAAAAATCATTCAACTTTGACTTTTATACAGAAAATTTATACGAACTATTTGAAATAATATATTCGCCACCATCACCAGAATGGATAATTTATAAAAACTTTTCTGATGCGTTCAATCTTAAAAGTGAAACAGAAGTAGAAAATACTCTGGACTACAACAACGAAGAATTTATTTTCCATGTAGATGAATCAAGTGATTTTTCCACAGAAAAAATAAAGATTGTCATTCACAATGGTAATTTTGACTTTAAAAATACATCAATAAGTAATGCCACAATTTTTACAGATAAAGAAATTTCCAAGAAAATTATTTACAAACGAGTGGAACGATTCGTCCCAACTGGGTTTTCAGACAAAAGTTATTATGATACTTTTTTGAAATTTCTTTTTGAAAAAAACTATTTGTCATTAAACACTTATTTTAAATAATAACCAATTATATGAATAAATGGAAAGGATGGGCAAAAATGGCTCCCTCTTTGAAAGAACGAAATACAATGTTTCGAAAATGTGGAAAAAAATGTTTTTTAGGGAAACAAACGTATCCTATATGTGCTAGAAATACTTGTAAAATAAATCGTAAGGGTGTTTACTCTGCTTACATTCGCGCACGACAATATAGTTATAAACGAGGAAATAAAACAATTGCAAATAAGGCCAAAAAAATGTTGAGCAAAACAATTATAATTCATTAATAATATCATATCTTGGATGTTGAAGACTTTCTTCGAGCATACTCCAAGGAGTATAATTTTCCAACCCATCAACACCCTTTTCGCAGAATAAATTCAACAACAATGGACTAAACCCAGATATCATAGTTGTATTCTTTTGTTTTGCCAAGTTTGGAAAGCCATTTGTAGATCGTAAATTCCAAAATAAAATATGCGGCACATCGTAAGGAACACCAATTAAGTTTTCACCCACTACCTTATACTTTTCTTTTATCATTTCAAACATGGAACCATAATTCTTATCGGCTGCATCGATCATCATATCAGAAAAAATGACAAGACTGATCTGTTTTACTTGTTCAGCAGACATTTTTTGCTGAACAATAACAGATAATATTAATTCAAGAGCTTTGTGAAAACTTGTTGTCATTCCCCATTTTGCACTCCTTGTCTTTTTCACCATATCTACAAAACCATCAATGCCTTCCAAATTTACCCATTCGGGAACTTCTGAAAAGGTAATGAGTCTTTTTCCTAATCGCGACTTTTCTGCCACACGAATACCTAGACCAATTGCAGCATTCAGAGGATCTCCGCTCATAGAACCAGACACATCGACTAATGGCACCATGTATTCAAGGTTTCCATTTTGTGTGCTATTATCCTTCCACTGAAGATTCAACATTTGAGTTTCTCGATAGTTTTTAGTATCACAAAGTTCCAATGCCTGCTTTGTAAAATCGTTCAATCCTATGCGCTTTCCTTTTACAGTCGCCTCTCCTTTTGTCGCCTTGTCCAAAAAGACTGCAAAATTTTCAGCACACTTTGTTCGATCAAACGTGGATGATCGTTCTGTTCCCTTTTTGGTAAGATTTAAAAAAGCCTTTTTATTCTTAAACATTGTAACAGAAGTTACATTATTTGGCTCGATTGATGCCCATGTGTTAGAACATTGCTTTACTTGTGTCGTGTCCAACTTTTTATTCAACGCACTCAACAATTTCCTGTATTTCATTTTACAATAATTGATCGATTTCGCAGTAATTGGGTTTGGTAGAATAGAAGAATAGTAGTCTAGAGCCAATGGTTCAAATAACCAACCTTGCGCCGAATTTTCACGAGGAATCCATTTTCCCAAAAGGCTTACTTGATTGCCTTCGAGAAGTTTTCTTTCATCATTTGCAAGGTTTTTGTTCACAAGTTGAATGACAAATTTCAACTTAGTACCAACTTCTTCTGGTCGAATTTTCAAAGTCGTTTTGTACAACTCACTCAATCGTTTGATATCTTTCCATGAGCCATATGGATGTACGCTTGAACCATCTATTTCAAGAATAAAAAAAGCATTGAAAATAATGCCACCAATTTTTGGGTAGATTTTATTAATAACCATCAACATTTGATACGCCAACAAACACTCTCCTTTGCCATTCACAATATCTCGCGTATGTGCGCACATTCTGAATAAAATAAAGAGATATTTCTGATAACCTTCATCCGGCCAAGTTTCTACATGATCCTTCAATAGCAACATGACCTCTTCGTATTTTTTAATGTTTGCCCCGCGAACTAACTGGAAACTAATTTGCGTTATATGTTCTTCAAAATAAGAAAAAGACTGTTTTTCTTTTTTTGCAAAGAGTGGCGTTTCCTCTGGTTTTGCCCATGCGTACTGCGAGTGTCCTTTTTCACCTCTGGTGCTAGGAGGAACAAAATTGTCAAAAGCTTTTACAAATCCCTCCATTTTATTATTATTATTAAATTCTTTTTAAGTCCTTTTACCTAGTGCAAATTCAAACAACACATTTTGGCATTTATACTATAAACATTTATACTATAAAGTTATTATTTTTTTTAATAGTATTATATATGATACACATATATGGCGATAGTCATGCATCTTTTAGTTTTAAGAATTTAAAATTACATTATAATGATTTACATTGTTCTTCTGTAACAATGTTTCGCATAGGTAGAGATAATACTATTATAAATTTTAATAAAAATATTATACAAAAAGGTGACACAATTATTTTATCATATGGTGAAGTTGATTGTAGATGTCATATACAAAGACAGATAAATTTGGGAAAGAATGAAGACGATATAATTAATGAATTAGTTAATAATTATTTCAAAACAATAAAAAATAATATAAATATAGACGTAAAAATTATAATCGTTGGTGTTATACCACCAACTAAACAATATGATTATGAAATATTACATGGCATAATATTAGACGAGTTTCCATTTGTAGGAAGCGATGAATGTAGAGTTAGATATACTGGTAAAGTAAATAAATTATTAGAAGAATTGTCAATCAGTAATAATTATATTTATTTTAATCCATATTCTTATTATGAAAGACCAGATGGTACATTAAAACATGAATTATCAGATTCAACAGTTCATTTAGGTAATAATTTATTTTTCTTGGAAAAATTTATTGAGTTATATAAACAAATCTAACTTCAAAACAATTCAAAGAGTTTCTTCATCCGAACTGTCGGTGCTTTCTGGTTCGTAGTAAAATTCATTTGTGTAACTATCATATCCATAATCATTCAATATCTTTGTTCTGTGTTCATTCTTGCGCCGCACAATATCGTCAATTGCTTTGTTCATCTGCACGCCAATTGTATTTCCTTTTTTTTTCTCCAATTCTTTTGCTTCTTTTTGTAGTAAATCTTCGCTTTTTTTCATTGAGTATACAACCTCACCATCCACAAATTTCAATAAAAGCATGTCCTCCACTTCTTCATCCACTTTCACTTCTTCCTTCTTTGCAATTGCTGCGTAGTTCAACTTATTTTCAGACATTGTGTAATTATTTTAAAGAATCAAATTTCAATTCAATTTTTTACAATAATCATAAAAATTTTTATAAATGAAGAATGTTTCTTCAGATAATTCGGGATGACCTAAAATCGCAAATACGTTATTTCCATAATCAAAGGCAATCGAATGCTTTTTTCCATTCAACATTATACACCCAATATTTCCTTCAAAATGTGGAGGCGGAATGGGTAAATCTGTAAAACAAAATTTTAAATTTATCTCGTTTACATTACGAAATAAAACACTTGATGGATCTGTATGAACTACTGCCTTTTGACAAAAAGAGTGACCTATATTGTGCAATTTTCCTCCGTTTGTAACAGTTAACAACTGAGAACCAAAACAAATACCCAACACTGGAACATTTAATTTTAACATGTAGTAAAAATTTTTAGCATAACTTTGTAGCACATCGTCTTCTAACATCATTGGACTTCCAGACAAAATAATACCTTTGATTTTTAAAGAAAGAATATCTGGTTTAATCTTGTTTACTTCGACATACGGGATATTCAACAATTTTAATGTTTTTCTTATTTGAAAAATAAAAGATAATTCGTTGCCATGAGTTGAATTATTCACAACCAAGAGCATAATTTATGTAATATTAAATATCGTTAAAATCGATTAATTCAGAAGTGATTGACTGAGTATTTTTTATATCATTTTCTATTTCTAATTGTTGTTCTTCATATTCGTTTGTAAAAGTAATTGTATCGTCCTTTACTTCTTTTACATCAAAGACGCTCCAGTTTTCATTGATGGTAGTGAACAATTTTTGTTTTTCGTTGTCAGTGTAAACTTCCAATAAGTCGCAATTTTCTCGCGTTTTTGCAGTTTCCCAATCACGAAGTCCAACCAATATCCACGACCCTTTTTCAACAACATTATCTCTTCCTTTATTAATAAATTTTCCGGGCATTGTGCACAGTCTTGTTGCTTGATCTAAACACAAAACAACTAGTTTATTTCCTCCGGGCTTTGACGTAACGCGTGCGTACATTTCTCCGTCATGAATTCTTAAACGCAATTTTCTTTCAATGTTTACTAAATGTTTGCGTGCTTGATTCTTGTGCTTTCCTCCTTTAACATTTTTCACCATTTTATCGTGTTTAACAAAAACATTTTAAGTTATTTTTAAGTGAGTTTTTTTTGCTGTCAACTCAATATATTTCAAAAGGATTGTATGAACAATGGTTGTAGAAAATAAAAAGATTCCTCCCGAAAAAATTATTTTTTTATCAAGTGGAGAAACAGTAATGGTACGAAATGGATTAAAACGCCACATCAGAAAAAAACTAATATAAATTTTTACGAATGAGTTGATAATGTCTAAATATTTTTTTGCATTTGTTGAATAACCAACAGCATAAATTGAAAAAAGAATATAAGTTACAACAGTAATAACGTCTAATATAAAAATTTGTGTCACATTTTTTATCATACTATAGATACTTATAAATATTTGACCATTTTTTGGTTAACTTTATTACGTTTTTATAGTAATCTTCATTCTTGGATAAAGCTCCAAGTAGTTTTGATTGAATAATGCGCGCTATTTTTTCAAGATCTTTTGCGGAAACATTCTTAATCAAAATCCAACCGCGCGTTTCGTCGAAAACCATCTTTCCATCCAGTTTGATACATTCACCGTTCTTTATCCATCTTTTAAAAACATTTGAATAGATAACTTCTGCTTTTTCTTCTGTTATGTCATCAACACAAACGTAAATTTTATCAATATATTCTTGAAAAGTGATGGTTGGTTTTCCGTAACTTTCTTGGAGTTGTAATTCTAATTGAGAAATACGTTTTTTTAAACTTTGAACATTTTGACATTTGTACTGATGTTTTTCCATAGAAGTTCTTAATTTAAAGTGTTTAGAACATTTCGCACACGAAATTTCCATTTTTTTGTCCATACTGTTATGAAATATTTTCAATTTTAAAATAATACAAATAAGTATGTATGAAAATAAATATCCCGCGTATAGAGCCCAAGTAATCTATGGAACTTGTAAAGGATGCAGTTTAGGTTTATCTGGAACAAATCCAGTGACTATTTATCAAAATCAACAGCGCATTTGGAATACTGTACAAGTAAGTTCTTCAGAGTACACAATGAATAAAAGTACACTTGGTGCTCTAGACTCTGATATTCGTTGGAATCAACAAAGCGATCGTGCATTACCTCATATTCAAAAAGTGACCGTTCCGTCACGTGGAAACAGTACAAAACGAACAATAACACGCAATCGCCCTGGTGCATCCACCCCTGGAGGAATTGGTTGTGACATTAAATTTAACTCTTATGATCGTTATTTGAATCGAATAAAACAACCACTTTTAAAACGAGGTTACATATCAGCAGAAATAACAAATGTTATTACAAAAGGTGGGTTGACTTTATTTAATCCGGCGTTTCCAATGTATGGAGGAAAATATTACAAAACCAATATTATTTCTTCGTGTAAGTGCCCTAGTCCCCTACCCAACTTTTCTACAAGTGTACCTGTTGAAGGAAATCTCACCAAATTTGCTTTTGCAGTAGGTCAATTAATTTCTTGGGATTTTTGCAAATATGCAAAAATATTAAACTATTTGGAAAATGGTCTAGTTCTGATTTCTTATTTAGACAATTATGGGGATGAAAAAGAAGAGGGTACAATAAACTTGGAATTACTACAAAATTTAAAAAAAATAGACCCATCGGTTTTTGAAAAGAAGGAAGTTCTTGGAACTGCATACAATTATTTTGTAGAAGAATTGAAAAATGTAAAATGTTTGAATCCATTCCTAAAAGTAAATTCTTTTGATAGTATATGTTGAAAATGAAGTTTTATCCTCGCTCTGCTATTTATACTACGCGTCCCAAGCCCTTAGGAATTTCAATGATTGGGCGGTTAAGAGTGAACACTCAATGTAATTGTAGATAATATAGTTATATTGTATAATGCCAAATTTTGACACATCCACTATTCAACCTTTTTCGCGAGCCGTGTATTTTAGTACACTGCATCAAAATTTGCCAGAAAGGATTGCAGCTATAAAAGCAAACAAATGCATGTGTTTTACATACAATAATCCAACCAATTATTTTTATAAACCACATAGTGATTTAGGAAGAGTTGGAACAATATCATCTGCGTATCAAGCGCAAAGAAAAAGAATATAGTATTTACATGTTGTGTAAATACAAAGACATTCTCGGAAAGGTTGGTGAAGGAGTACACTCATATCGGATTTTTAATATAGCTGTCATAGATGTTTTACTAACTATTTTTATAGCTTTTATTATTCACAAAGTTTTTCAAATAAATTTCATTGTCACGCTTATTTCTTTTTTTTTGTTAGGAATATTGTTTCATCGTTTATTTTGTGTGCAAACAACTCTTGACAAATTGTTGTTTAATTAAGATAAACTAATCCACAAATCTCTGTCTAGATGGCCGAGTGGTCTAAGGCGTTGGTCTTAAGATCCAATATCTACGGATTCGTGGGTTCGAACCCCACTCTAGACATTGCATTTTATTTTGCATTTTATTTTGCAAAATAAAACAATGAAAGAAGTTTTTGTTGCTTGTAAAAAAAACGGAAAACTTTTGTTTAAAAATATACATGAAATACAAACGCGGAATATTTCAACAATGAAATGCATGTATGAAGCAGATAAAATATATAACTGGGGTGATTTTGTGATAACAATTCGCACATCTGATACATGTGCGAATCACGAGTATGGGTATGCAAAAAACACATTATATCGTTTAATTCCAGATTTCAATTTTTGGGGATGGCCGGAAGTAGGTATAAATAATTATTCTGTTACTGTCAATGAAATAATGATGGCTGGAGAAGAACCATTTCTTTCAAATAAAATTGGATGGATTGGGAATCTAAATACGAGTATTATTCGGAAAAAATTATTTAATTTTAGTAAAAAATATCCAACTATGATGGATATTATTTCAATGAAATGGTCACAGAGCACTTTGTTAAAACTAAACGCAACCCAATATTTATCAATGACTGATCTAGTAAAAAAATACGCCTTTTTAATTGATGTAGAAGGGTATGGATATTCTGGAAGGTTAAAATATTTATTGTGGAGCCAACGACCAATATTGGTCGTAGATCGCCCTTACAAAGAATATTTTTTTGAAAATTTGAAAGAATGGGAACACTATATTCCCGTAAAAAGAGATTTGACTGATTTGCACGAAAAAATGATGTGGTGCTTTACAAATACTGAAAAAGCAAATGAAATTGCACAAAATGCATTAACATTTAGTAAAAAGCATTTAACTCGCGAAGCTTGTTATGCAAAATGGAACGATGTTATTCAAACTTTGTCCAAATGATAGTCCATCCACGATAAAGGAATTACTTTTGTTCCGCCGTCATATTTTACAGCAAAACGTTTTTCAACCATCCATTCATTCAAATGAACACCTTCGCAATGAACATCTGCCAAAACACGACCATATTTTTCAGTTTGTACATTCTCAAGAGTCACCTCTTTATTGATAATCAACTTTGTTAATTCATCTCTCGCTTTTTTCGCCAAGGTCTTTGCTTCTTCATTTTTGCTTTTGATTTCTGGTGTATCGATGCCATTTAAACGCACAGAGAAACGATATACTGGCGATGAATCATAAGGCAATTTAGATGCAACTGTAATTGTATCACCATCATAGACTTTTATGACTCGACCTCCAGTAATAGGCGCAACAAACGGAATCGTATCTTCCCACGAAATCATTATATTATGGTCTAAAATCTTTTTAATATATTTAAGATACATGTTTGTATATCTTCTAGAATCGACAAATGGTGCAACTTATGTTGGCGCTACTGTAGACGTAGATCGACGTTTGCGCCAACATAATAAAGAAATAAAGGGTGGGGCACATGCTACATCTATGAAGGTTTCTAAAGGAGAAAAATGGGAAAGAATATGTTATGTGGAAGGATTTCCAGATTGGCAAGCAGCTCTACAATTTGAATGGAGATGGAAACAATTGTCGCGAAAATTGCCTTCCATGAAACCCTTGAAAAAACGAATGCTTGCCTTAAAACAATTGTTGGATTTAGAACGTCCCACCCAAAAAGCAAAGGCTTACACGGAATGGACAACGCCTCCTAGCATTCAATGGTCTTCTGATCTAGCAAAAGAATTGTTTTAATAAAAACAATTATGAAAATACCAATGGAGAAATTAAAATTCAAATATTAAATATAATGTAATTATAATGCATCTTTTTTTAGATAACATGAAATATTATTTTTTGACTTGTAATAATGAAATTAGAAAACAACATATGTTGTCCGAATTCAAAGATTATGATATTACCGAAGTAAATTCCGTTTTTGATCCAAGTAAAAACAAATCTGGTGCCATAGGATTTTCAAGAATCCTTGATCTAGCAACGTTGAATCAAGATCCAAGTAAACCATTTCAACCATTTGTTATTTTTGAAGATGACGTAAAAAAATACAGAGAATTTCCAAAAACAATCGAAATACCAGATAACACTGATATTTTATACATTGGGTTATCTTGTTGTGCTATGAAACATGATAGTGGGGCATGTCATGTATGTTTTACGAATACTACAAATGAAGTAATAAAAATTTACAATATGTTAGCGTTGCATGGTATAATCATTTGTTCTCCAAGAGGTTTACTTGCGATTCAAAAATGCATGCTCGAAGGATATTTTAAAGATATTATATGGGATATTTTTACAGCACAAATACAACCATTTTATAACGTGTATGCCTTAAAAACCCCGTTGGTTTATCAATTTGGAGAAATAGGAGGCCACGAAGCGCCTACCAAATTTGAATATCCTCAAGAAACAGTGGAACAAAAGATAGACCCTTTGTGGATTAATTATGATAACATATCAACTATGACATGTTTCAAAAAATAAATTTTCCTTGTTAACGTCTTTTTTTTCTTGTTTTCTTCAAATAATTTGTTGAATAAATTCTTGAAGTTGATCGTGTTTTTGATCTAGACTTTGATCTAGACTTTGATCTAGACCTTGTTGAGATAGTATGGCTATTAGATGATCTATATAAAGTTATGTCAATATTAATCGAGGCATATTGTTGAATAATTTGTACAATATAAGAACGCATTTTTGAAACAATCTCGTATCTTTTATAAACATCGTCATTTGGAGATAAATCTCCAATTTCTTCTTCACTCTCTTGAGTATACTGATTTTCCTCAACTCTTGGGGTTATACTAGCATTCTCATATGTAGAGTCTGCAAACCATTTTTCGTAGCCTGAATAAATTAGCTGTGTATTAATATGATTGTATGTATTGTAATTAACGAAATCATTCTCAAACAATGCAATATCTTTGATCAAGGTTAAAACATCGGTCGTTTGGTCTGGTGTTGAATTAAACGTTTCATAGTCCTCTATTATTCCGTCTTGAAATAACTGTGCAGCTCGTTGTTTATTATTGACTAATAATTGATAACATTGAATAAATAAATCAAGTGTCATTTTTTTTTGAAACATTCTTATTGAATTGCCATTTGATTGATATATTTCAACATTCGATCCTTTGGGATCAATCGCAACAATAAATGCATGATATTCGGATGAAAATGGTAGTGAAGTAAACAACAAAATACTATTTGTTAGTAAAGATTCTTTTGAAAAACGAAAATATTTCTGGACGGTAAAAAAACCCTTTGCTTCGAATAGTTTTTCGAAAAAATCTACAAGTGTTCTACAATCTACATTCAGCAAAAAATTTGGAGGGGTCCGTTTAATTAGAACCTTATATATCTTATTCATATAACTAATAACCGAGTTTCCATTATCTATATGATATACCATATTTAACGCCCTCCTCGAATCAGGACCAAGCGTATTATATTGAGATAAAGATCCAACTAACACGTCGCTCATACTATATTATTATAAAATATATCTTCATCTGTAATTCGAGGTATTGATCTAAAAAGAGGGCGTCGCATATCATAAATAATGCATCGAAGTATTTCACCAATTTGAGTTGCTAATAAAGATGTGCGCGCTAAAGAATTGTGCTCAACCAATACATAAAATTCGTTCTGATAATAATAAAATAAAAGAGTTATATTTTCTTCCAAATAAATCACGCGAGTATTTTGAAATTTTTTGAAAGAAAATGAAAGCTCGGCAAGTTGTGCTGTGATACGCACAATGATACCGACAATTTGACTACGTTCTTCTTCTGGTGTAGAAAAATCGATTTTTTTACACAAGACTGCCAACTGTTTTTTTTCCAAATCTTTTTCCAAAATTTCTGCACAATAGTGTTCTTCACCAATAAACATTATTATTCTCTTTACAGTTGTATTTAATATTTTTTATCTTTTCGAGTTTTTTTTTGTTTTTTTGAGTTTTTGTCCTCCCCCTGATTTTTTTTTTTGGTATGTTATCCTACTCGGATGAAGCGAAGATTGGTATGCTATCCGACTCGGTTGAATCGGAGGGTTCTCAGGATCAAAAGGATCAATATTTAACTCTTCAATATTTTTTTTGGTAATAAAAATAAATATATATTTAAGATAATATCCGTTGTGAGTCGATACATCAATTGGTGGTATTGGTGGTTTTTCGATTATGTCTGGGTCAACTTCCCCATCGAATAATATATTATTAAAATTATTGTTTGATCCCCACGAATTTTTAAAAAGGTATTTCCCATTTTCTTCGTTAAACCCGACAATAGTCATTGCGTGACCTCTAACACCATTGAAAAACGAAGCATAAGCATAATACCCCATCCTCAATATTTCTTTTAAAATAACAATAATCCTTGGGTCGTTTAAATCTTGAGCTCCAAGGTGTACTGCTGCTAGTTGATTAGTTTTCCAAAAAGTGTCTATCATTTTAAGAGATTCATAAACAGTAATTAAATACGGTGTATATTCTTGAATTAATTCACCAGTGTTAGTGTTAGTGTCCCACTCTTTAATCTTCTCCTCTAACAATTCTATATCATGTTGAAGTTGTTGAAGTCCCTCTTTTGAAGAAAAAGGTTTTTCCAATAGTTCTTCCAATATTTCTTGTTTTTTATTTAATTCAGTTTTTAATTCAATTAGTTCAGGTGGAAGCCAACTATCAATAAACACCCCAAATGACAGTTCTGCAATATAATCAAAAATATGCATAACATTACTAGCCCTACCTCCTTTAGTAGTACTAGTAGCACGAGTAAGAATATTATAAAACGTGCGATTTAGTATTGCCTTAAAAATGGTTATAGGGTAGCATTTTTCACCTTCTGATTCTTCACCGTCTGATTCTTCACCGTCTGATTGTATATTTTCACCGTTTGATTCTTCACCGTCTGATTGTATATTTTCACCGTCTGATTGTATATTTTCACCATCTGATTCTTCACCGTTTGATTGTATATCTTCATCTTCTAATTCTTCACCGTCTGATTCACCTTTTTGCATATTTTCTATTTGAGATAACAAAAATTCGCCATTAGTCGGATCAAATAATTCACTACATTTCTCGTGGTCTTTATCATCATCGGGCATGTTTCTAAGAATAACGACAAATCTAGTAAGTACTTTTGCTAATACATGAATATAACACAAGGGTGTATGTCTTTGATTCGAACTGTCTGAGGCTCGTCTTTTGAGTGGGGGCGGTCGGCCATCATCATCACTAATATACCATTCGACATCTATAACATCACCATTTTCCACAATTCGTTGTTTCGCAGTACTCGGACGCTTTCGACTCATTTAATTATATAAAGATTAAATTTGATACAAAACTTCAATTTTCAATGTGAACGACCAATCACCACCATTCAAGTTAACAAGTTGTCCTTTGTCGTTTATTAATCTTACGGTAAAACGATCAATGTTCACTGGGCCAAAAAAAAGACGCGTGTTTGTTTGTAGTTTGTCTTGGATGAACAAATTCTGATGATCAACGCCTTGTGTGTTCACTGGAATAATTGCCAAAACATCGTTTGTTGTCGGAGATGGTAATCGACAATTTATTGGGTTTCCACGATTATGTCTAATAATTTGGTTAGTTGCGTAAAGTTGTGTTTGTGTCAAGATTCGTGGTGCAGATGGAATAAACTGAGGAATTGACTTATTAGACATTTTTGTCTGATTAAATAAAAAATCTTCAATTGATTTTTCAGTTTTAATCGAAACATTGTTTTTCAGTTTTATGCATTTATATAATAAACTTGCATTGATATATTTTGGAAGATCAATTCTCGAATCTTGAAGTCCAGTAAGTGTGATGATATCATTGTTTACACGATTTGTTTGATAATCTTCTAAAACCAGTGAAAAATATTGTGTTCCGGATAAATTAATAGAAACGGATGCAGTATTACCATCGCTTTTCATAAAGAGATAAGGGGAACGAAAACCCATCAACCACCCAAGTGTAGCGTCAATCGAGGGTTGAAAAAGAAGACAAAGATTTGTCGAAAATTCTTTTCCGTTTGAATCTGTATATTTGTAATATTTGAGATTTCCAATGTCGTAAAAAGTAAAGTAAGCATAAGTATCCAACATTTCAGTTAATGCTTCTTCTTCTAAATCTCCTATAAAACTTTCTCCCGTAATAAAAACAAAATATTGTTTTTCTGTCCCAGAAAGATGGTATGGATTGTCAAATGTAAAAGATAGTCTACTCGACGTTGGGTTAATAATACACTTGATACCAAAAAAATTATTTTGAGCCAATTGATATTCTAGTTCAGCAACAAATTCTACAGGAGTATAATTACCGGATCGTAAAACAATAAAATAATCTTCTCCGTGAGTTGTAATCCAAAAAAAATTGTTATTGTACACTGAATCAATTGTGTACCATGTTTTTGGAATTATAATATTTTCCATTTTTATCGAAAGAACATTGGTGAGCTGTTCACATAAATTTGCATTAAAATATGAAGAAGAATATTCATTTAACGAATAACTCGCCGTTGAAGTTTGAAACAAACTGTCTTCAAATGTATAATCACGAAACTGACTATCAATATTTACTATACGAGTAGTGACGTTTTTTAAAAGAGGATTCAACACATCTTTTTGAACGGGTACATTATAAACATTTTGAGAACCTTTGCTCTTTTCAATTTCTCGATTGTCATTATTTTCCACCAAAATACTTTGAACTTCTTCAAAAAAATTGATCATTTCTTCATTTTCTTTTTTTGTATATTTTTTAATATATTCGTTAGTTTTTACTATAATGTCACGTGATCTTGCTGGATAAGTAAGTCCTAAGATTTCTGTCAATTCTTCCACTGAGTAATTTTTAACATTTGTGTCCATAAATGAGTTGATTTGTTGTATTTAAATTTAAAACTTAAATACAATTTATATAATTAATAAAAATGCGTCTACTCAGTGAAAACGGAAATCAACGAAAATTCAATATCAGTGTCAAAGAGTTATTGAAAAAACCTATTCATACTCCGGCATGTCAGCGCTCAGTAATGATAGATCACGTAATGGAAATTGTAAATTTTCAAAGAGATTACTTTTCAAAAAAATATCATTATATTTTTTTAAACTGTATTCAATTTTGCATTGTTCTTGGAGTATGGTATTGTGTAGATGGTCAACATAGATATGAAGCGCTAAAAGAATTGAACGATTTAGATGATTGGACAATAGACATTGAAATTACGTATTGCAAAGACAAAGAAGAAATGCACAACATTTTTCGTATTTTGAATACGAGTACACCTGTGCCAGAATTTTTAAAATCAGAAGACAGTGTTTTGACATTGTTGGATGGATTAAAAAAATACATTCACGAAAGATATCCAAAATACATCTCGCCTTCTTCCAAACCACAACGACCAAACATTCAATTAGATACCCTTATTAGTGAGATTAACCGATTGTTTAAAATGACACCACCACCTCTTCCTATTTTGATTGAATGGTTCGAAACAGAAAATGCAAAACATTGCGAATATCTGACAAATAGTACAAATGAATTATGCATAAATGTCTTGGAAAGAGTAAACAAAACTGTTCGTTCGCGAAGTGAACCCAAAAATGTAACTTTGCGTAGTGAACCCAAACTTTATCTTGGATGCTACTGGTTGGATAAAATTCCGAATAAAATACTTAAAACAACAAGAGATATGTGTTGGAAACAATGGCACATTGAATGTCAGAAAGTAAATAAAGCAAATGGGTTTGAAGCTCCTTGCTATGTGTGTGAGAAAATGCTAGATCACACAACTTTTGAAGCTGGACACATTGAACCCCATACAAAGGGTGGGCTGAACACACTTGATAATTTGCGTCCCGTTTGCGGTGGATGCAATAAAACAATGGGTACTATGAACATGGATGAATTCAAAGCTATTTATGGAAAATAGACAAGAACCTCCAATTTGTATACTTTTATCATTTTCCATAAATAGTTTTGAACATGACTCTTATTTGTTCAGTCAAAGTAACTATAATTTCTGTTTTATTCATGAGAGTAATACCTGAAAGTCGTTTGGCGTTTCCGCGCCCCTTGAACAAAATCAGCTCGAGAACTTCAACTATTTTTTTGTCATAATCTTCAATTTCTTGGCGCACCAATCGATACTTTCCTAAATAAATGTATCGATTGTAATTGGGATCTTCGTAGATATCTTGGTGATCGCAAATAATGTTGCGAATCAATCCGATCCCCATTATTTGATTAGTGTCATTATTCATTTCGACCACAAACAAAAGTTGATTTATCAACAAAGTTTTGTTGATACGCATGGGAGAGCCATAAATGCATTCAATATTGTTTCGGCGCATAAATGCTTCGCGTTCGCGATACGTTTTGTCAGTAAATCTGGTAGAAGTCAACATTTTTTGTGGTTGATGGGATGGGAATTTTTTTCAATTTATTATCAAGTTTTTCTGATGTTTCGCCAAATAATCCTCATTGTGTTTCATCATATTTGGAACTTGAATCAACAACCGCAATACATTTTCGTAAATCTGATAGAAGTCAACATTTTTTGAGTAATGGAGTTTTTTCAATTTACTCCGGAATAAATAAAATAGTTAACAGCACAATATGGATTTAATACTGGAACTGACGTAGTGCCAGTAAAATCAATTGTTATTCCAGTATAAGCACTGTTTACTACTATTCCAGTGTAAGCAGTATTAGTGGTAAATGCTTGATTTGCATTAGATTGACTGTCGAATAATAGATTTTCATTGGGGCTACTATTGTTAGTTTTAGACCAATTGATGTTGGCGGTATGTTGGTGTCCTGGATCATTCACGCTATGTACATGTCCATTATCACTAATGGTGTGAGTATGTGATGGAACATCACTAATTGTCGAATTGCCGCCAATAATTGAACCACCATAGCTAGGAACTGGATTATTAGAAGTAGTATCACCATTTCCACCCAAAGGCATGTTTCCTTTAAAACTGGGCAAGGAAAACGTCCCGTCACTACCGCCGTAACTGTACCCAATAAGAGCAAATAATGCACTATACGTTGTTGTTGAAAGAGAAGATCCATCACAATACAAGAATCCAGCATTAAGCAAAGTGGATGAATTAGTGGGAAACATTCCGCTTATCAATTGTCCTACAAAATACGGACTCGTTACTTCTGGAATATTACTAATAGCAGTTTGGACATACCCAGTAGTTGCAATTGCTGTTGTTATACTATTATTTAATGGTGTGGTTGTTTGAACGACGTCATAATTTCCGGAAGTATTTGGTGTCCCATAAATACACTCTATACCTGTTATATTATTATTATTCATATTCAAAGGAGTATAAATATCTGTTCCTAAAGGAGTTAATTGAAAATATGTAAATGTATTATTATTACTATCATTTAAATTTAATTTTATAGTACCACTATTAGTATATAAAGTATTATTACTTATTGTTAAAGTTCCACTACTTTGACCTAATTCACTACTAACAGTTCCAGAATATAAATTTAAAGTAGAATTATTAATATTTATAGGTTGTGAAGTATTCATGCTTATAGGAGTTGAAAAATTTATTGCACTTGTACCATTACCTCCTAAAGTATTAATACCCAAAACACACATATTATTCATTTCTAAATCAGAATATAAATTTGTTGCATTTGAAGTAATATTTAAAACTTGTTGCGCAGAAGGTGTTGATGCATTATTATTACAATAAAAAATATAACCAGCATTATTTGCATAAGAACCATTATTGATAAAAGAAAATATATCATTAACTTGGTACATTTTTGTAGATAATGAACCAGATGATAATTCTAATGTAGGTGAATAACCAGAATCAGAATATAAATTAACTGTACCCTCAAATGTTTGAGTGTAAAGATTTTGAAAATTATTAGCTTGGTCAGTATAAACAGCATTTCCATTATTTGTAGATATTGCACTTGTCACATAGTTTGTAGTCGCTATTGAATTACTAATATTATTAGCTTGAGGGGTAGGTGCTGTTGGGTTTCCGGTAAATGCTGGAGATTCTAAAATATTTATATTATCGATTGAATATGATTTACCGGATGGAATATTAATCCCACTACTAAAATTTAAAATTCCATATGTAGAAAGAGATAAATTACAATCGACTCCAGAGATATTCGTTAGTTGCAAAATTGTATCACCTACGCTGGAATCACTACCAACTTTTATTGAATAATATGATGTAAGATTATGACAATATACCCCAGGTGCTGGGATACTTGGCATATCTGAGATATTTGGGGTATTTAATGTTATGGTACCATATGACTCTAACGTTATATTACCAGAATCATTTGAAATATTACCACATTTAAGGCTAGTTATTGTAGCATTTGAAAATGTTGATGTGTTGCTAGCATCAATGCCATTTAAAGCAATAATTGTGTCAGTAAAGGTATTTTGATTTGTAACATCTCCATTTACTATACTCTTGCCATTTGAAAAATAAATATCGCCTACATTAAACATAGATTGGTTATTCAAATCCATGTGACTATCCAAAGTAAATTTTGTATTCAATTTTCCAAGAGTATCTGTAATTATCAAATTTGTATTGTTTGTTGTATTGGAGGAAACATAATTATTAGATTTGTTATATTCTAGCCCACCAAATTTTCGAAAAGCCATTTTTTTATTCTTTTATTTTTTTTCGCAACTTCCTCCCAATTCTTTTGAATTTTCTACGAATTCTTCCAACTCCAGTTTCTCCTATAAGAATTTTTGGAACATTAATTTTAGTTTAATAATATATGGATTACGACGCTATACTCAAAAAAATGAACCTATATTACTTTGAAGGAAAGTTGCAACAAGAAGTTCAAGTACCACAAAGACCAGAACCACAAAGACCAGAACCACGACCTCAAGTACAAGTTCTACAAATGACAAAGGAACAATTTATTCAATTAAAAAAACAACAATTGAATGAAAAAAAAAGAATTCAAATTGAACAACTTAAAAAAAGAAAATTGTTGTTATCAAACATTACAACACAAACACGTCTAAAACAAATGAACATTCAGAATTAATATTTTGGTAATGCGTGACCAAATAATAACATGTAGATTAAAACAATTGCCGCAATTAAAATACTTCTATTTTCTGCTACATACGGGGGCTGTTTTAAAGCAATCATAATAACATATAATACAACGCCAATAATCGCTGAATGCATCAACATTACTAATCCTCGTTCCATATATTAAATTGATTTTTTATTTAAAAAATAATTAAATAAAAAATGGATCCAATAAAAGAATATTTAGAATCTTTGACTGAAACAGAAAGAATTGCCTTGGAAATTGCACGAAACCATCTAGGGACTTCCTTTGATATTTCAAAAAGCATTGGATTTCTACGCTTCAATATGGCCTTCAATCTGGGGGGATAAACTCTTTGATTTAGCTATCAACGCATTCAATTCGATGTTTTTAGCGTCCACTTTTAGTTTTACTTCGTTCACGTTATCTTTCGTCTTAAGTATTTGTTTAAGCTCTTCGCAGTTTTTATATATTGAAACAAGATTAAAAATAATTTCTTCGTTTGGATCAATTGCAGTAGATTTTTCAGAAATTAACGATAATTGATCTATTAACTCAGTTACATTAGATGAACTCTCAATACTTTTTTCCGAATCTGAACTTGTACTTGTCATACAGTCTTTCAAACTTTTTGCCAAAATGTCAATCTGTAAGGTTGCAATGATATTTTGTATCAACTTTGAGCTTTTTTTTTTAGCCATTTCACATAAAACACGAACAGTTTTTAATTGTAAATCATTTACCTTTATTTCCTCTTTTTGAAATTCCAAAAGAAGTTTAGTATCTTCTGTATTTTGTCTTGAAGCATTTATCAAGTTAAAGCTCGATGCAGAGGATAGTGCAATTTTCAATACAAGAGAGAATGCTTCAAAATATGCCATTGGAATAAGAGTATTTAAAGTAGCTGCGGTACCAATACTATTGATATAATCGCTTAAATTATCTGCAGATAATAAAGTCTTTAATGATTTAACTCCTTCACTATTTAAAATTTTTGTAATATATTCAACAGCGCCTTCTGACAACTTTTTTGAAACCTCTAAATTATTCTTCTGGAGTTCATTTGGCTGCCAATCTTGAGCCATTTGTGGACTCGTTTCGGGTTCTCTCTGTATTTCGTCAACTTCTTCATCACCTGTTTTATGTTTTTTGGGTACCAATGGTTCTATATCAAAATCAGATCTAGATCTTTTTTCACCCCCACTGTAAAACTCTACTGCTTCTTTAGTGTATGTATTTTTGTTTGGAACATCTATAGACAATTTACTTTTTAAGATAGATGATGCAGTCAAAATGAGAGTGTCTAATCCTACCGTATATAATGTATTAAATAGTCTTAACAAATTTTGCGTGGCTGGTCCATAATTATCTCTTGTATAAATCATTGTATTTTCATTATCAAACATATATGCATATGAAGGTTTGGTGGTTCCACCCTTCATTTTTTTCATTCCTAGTTTGAGTTTTAAAATAAAAATAGCACAGGCTTTGTTGTGAGGTAATGTGTCTAATAATTTTACAAATTCATCATGACTTTCTGGATTTTTCATTAACATTTCGTAAAACAAAACAACAAGATTTTTATACTTTTCCGAAAATTTGATTTTTTCCAAATCTTGTGGCATTTCTTTTATTTCAAACCCCTTAAACTTTTTTGCCTCTTTCAACGTGAGTCCTTTGAAAGAATAAATAATATTAAATACGGCTATATAATGATTATTTAATATATTTTGAAAGGAAATAAAAATACAATTGTTTTCTGAGCTATGCAGTATAATTTGTATGACATCCAATAAATTCATATTATAATTTCATATTTTTAAATTCCTTAAAAGACATAATCATTTTTTTATTTGTAACGTGTTTTTCTACCTTTTGTAAAAAAGAGTAATTTGCCAATTTTCCAAGATGTGAAAAAACATTTGTTTTTTTATTTTTACCATTTGTTTGTTCAATGTAAATATTTTTACATTGAAAAACGATCACGTATTTTCTTGCGACCGTTTCTAAAAACCGAAAGGGTATTGTTTTATCCGAGTAAAATTCAAACCGCGCTTTTTCAGAATTGTAAAACATGATTACGTTTCCATTCGGCGTTGCTTCAAACAAAATGTTATTCAAATTTGTTTTTCTGTCGCCTTCGATTGTGAGAAACTTTTCCTTGTACTTGTTTTCATAGATGACAATTGGTGACTCCTTTTTTATCGTTTTTTGTTCTGGATAAAAATAAGTATACCACGAATGATAAAGATTAACTGTTTTATTTCGAAATGTTCTTGCAACGTTTTGCAATTTTTGTTTGAATAATTGAATCTCTACTGCATAAATCAGCGAAATATTTTGTATTTGTGAAACAAATAAGAAAAACGCAATTAATTCAAACATTACTTTAAATGGGACGATATTCTTTATATTTGTTTAAAGTATTGGAAGTAAAACAGTTTTAAGACGTTTGCTACTATATATTAAAATGGAGTATCGTGGAATCAAGTTTGTAACAGGCAATGACTCAATCACTGATGACATGTTAAAAGCTGTTATTGATTCGAAAAAAATGCACGAATGGTGTGATACACAAGTAGACGAAGGCGTTGTATACACAAAAAAAGTAACAATCCACAACGTGAAATTTTTTGGACCGGTTCGTCCAGAAAAACTCGGCTTTGTTATGCTTGAAGGTGATGCAGAAGAAGTGGCCACTGGAGAAAAAGTAGCAGCGTCGTGCGCATTTGTTCGCGGAGGATCAGTTGGCGTATTTGTTCGTGCGAGCATCATTGATAAGGATGCAAGAATCATTGGAGATTATGGTGTTTTTACAGAACAAATTCGTTACCCAATGGGAAAAAAACTTGTGGAAATTTGTGCTGGATGTGTAGACTCTGAAACGGGCGACATTAAAGGAGTTGCAATGACAGAGCTTCAAGAAGAACTCGGAATTATCGTAAATATGGATGATGTGCACGATTTAGGTACCATTATTCCATCTGGTGGTGGAACATATGAAAAAATCAATCTTTATTATTTGGCTGTAATGCTGACAGAAGATGAGTTCAAAGAAAAATTGGAAAACTCGTTTGGTGACGAAAGTGAAAAGATTCGATTGAAATTTGCACCACTTGCAGAAATGGATGATTTTTTGAATGAAATCGGGGATGTCAAAGCCGAATGTGCTTGGAGAAGAATTCAGCATAGCAGATTATGTTAAAATATTTCGTAAATATATGAAAACGTGTAAAAGATATTATTTAGGTCACAAAGGCAATACTTTTACACGAGTCAAATACGCAATGCAATGCAGCACTTTATCTATTTTGAAGAAAACGAAAAAAATTCTTCAAGAGTTGGGGTTCAAACTTGTGAAAGAAGAAAAGGACAAATTCAAACATACCTTTTTAACCTTTTCGTCCTTTTTAATCATTCTCAGTATTGGTAAATCCAATACTCAAAAGTTAACTCATCCACGTGTTGGATCGCATCTAGGATTCAAGGTAAGTAAAAAAACATTGCATAAATTGTCAACTTGCAAATACAATTCAATGATTGTTGAAAAACCGGACGAAACGTCTTTTTTCATAGAACTTCCGTGTGGCGAAGTTTTAGAGTTTTCTGGGTAAAATAAAAAATAACCCAATAATAATGCCCGGAGCTGGAATATTGCCAATTGCCGTCCACAAGAATAAAATTTATTTTCTTTTTGGAAAAGAAAACAAATACAATGATACCCCAGGATGGTGTGATTTCGGAGGAGGAATCGAAAGAGGAGAAACCGTTTTTGATACAAGTTTGCGTGAAATCGAAGAAGAATCATGCGGCTTTATCTCCAAAAAAGAAATTTTAGAATCTATTGAAAAAATGGGAAGATTAGTTTACAAGATAAAGGGTTATACAACAACCATTGTTCTCATAAATTATGACAAAAATTTGCCAGAATATTTTAATAAAAATCACGCTATCATTGAAAAATATGTTCCAAAAATAATAAAAACAAGTGTTATTTTTGAAAAAGATGAATTAAAATGGATAACATGGGACGAATTGAATATTCCGTTTCGCCCTTTTTATCAAAAAATGATTGATAATCTTTTCAAGAATTACAAAGAAATAGAAGAATTTGCATTTAGATAATTAAATAGTCGCGAATTGTTTCTGCATCTAATACACGATCATTGCTCAATTTTTTAGATAAGTACAAAATGGAGTTACGATGTACTTCCAAAATACTTTTGGAATAACGATATGCCTCGTTTAATATTCCGTTTATTTGATCGTCAATCGCTTGTTTGTATTTTTCACTTGTTTGTGGATAAATTACATTTTTACCCATTCCGTAATAAAGCACCATTTTGGTGGAAAGCTTCAATGCTTCTTCAAAATCATTGATTGCGCCAGTGGTAGTTGATAAATTGTAAATTAATTCTTCTGCAATTCTTCCTGCTAATAATATCATTAGGTGTTCAAACAACGCTTCTCTTGTATAAATACTGTTTGAATCTCCTTCAAAAATAGTGTACCCAGGAGTTTTGGGGGATGACAAATTAATAACAACCTTGGTCATTTTTGAATGATGTTTACTCAATAATCCAACAATTGCATGACCCATTTCGTGAACACTGATGCGGTCAAGCGTATCACTCGTATATTGATGTTCGGATGGTTGCCATCCCGCAATTATTTTATTAAAAACTTCATCGATGTCTTTTTGTGTAAATATTTCGCGATCGTTGCGCAATGCACAAAGCATTGCTTCATTCAACAAATTCTCAATTTGTGCTCCAGAAAGACCATTGGTTATCTCTACCAAATTTCCGACAATAACGCTACTGTCGTGTGGTTTTCCATTCAAATAAATTTGTAAAATAGCCTCCCGTGTTTTTGAATCTGGTTCTCCAATAAATATCTTTTTATCAATTCTTCCAGGACGAAGAAGAGCCGGATCAAGCAAATCCACTCGGTTTGTTGCACCAATGACAAAAACCCCATTGTTTGGTTTAAACCCATCCAATGAAACCAATAATTCATTCAGTGTACTATCTCGCTCGCTTCCAGCAGTTTCCCCCTCGTTACTTCGCTTTCTTCCCAATGCATCTATCTCGTCAATAAAAATAATACACGGAATATTATTCGAAGCCAATTCGAACAATTCGCGAATGCGCGATGCTCCCACACCCACATATTTTTCTTGAAACTCTGATCCAGAAACAGAAATAAAACTCATTTGTGTTTCTCCTGCAAATGCCTTTGCAATCATTGTTTTTCCATTTCCCGGAGGTCCTTCAAAAATAATTCCTCTAGGAGTTCTCACGTTGAACGATTGATATTTTTTGTAATTGTTTAAAATGTCTAAACATTGCCGGAGCTCTTGTTTGATTAAATCATAACCTCCAATATCTTTAAAAGTAATTGGATGAGTTGTTGTCACTTGAAAATTTTCAGACTTTTTTGGTTTTGGCTGAGGAACGTTTGCATATCTTTCTTGCAATTTTTTATAATAATTTTGTTTATCGGGTTCCCTTGAGTATACTTCTGGTTCAAAATCCAATGGTAAATAAATTTCAAATGGTCCTTCTTCGATGTCATTTTCTTTCATAATTTTATTGATAGCACTATACAAATCGTAAAAAGATGAATTTTCAGATGGTTGTGTTTTTGCAATTCGTTTCAAATATTCATTGTGATATTTTTGCGAAAGCGGATATTTTTGACGCATTGGTTGAAATGCGCTACATATACTAAAGAGAAACAAAATCAACTTCATTGTTATACTAAAACATAATGTATTTAACTGGTTTTTTTTTATCTTTCAAAATTCCTTTATATTCGTATCCATGCTCTAGTTTATTTGGAAATTCTCTCTTGTCGTAATATCTTTGTTCATTAAAATGAACTTTGCCCCCAATCTTTTTTTTGATAAAGTAAAGTAAAGTATACAATAATTTTTCCAAATCTTCATACATTTTTTGATTTTTAGGCCAATTATGTCTTAATACTTTTCCTTCTGCTGTATTCAAAATATTTGGAACAAAAATGACAAAATCTTGTTTATTCTTAAATATGTAATTACTAATATAAAATTGATCAAATGGCCATTTATTGTGATGTTTACTATTACTTTCCAAATCTTTTATGATTGTAGTATACATTTGTTTAATATATTCATTATTTTTAATAATAAATGATCCGCTGTTTATGAATGTGTGTACTTTAAGATATGGATCTCTTGAAAAACAACCATGTTTATTACTCTTTATTAAATTCCGGATAATTGAATCTAGACAGAATCCATTTTGTATCCAAGCGTCACTATCTAAAAAAACCAAAATATCAAACGGGTTTTTCAGAAATTCATTTATTATGTATATTTTTTTGGTTGCCGGATGTATATTTCCATATTTTTCATCAATTTTTACAAATGAATATTCATAATGTAAAATACCACAAAACAATTTGATGACTCTTTGTGTTTTTATCAAATAATCCAATGTCAATCTATTGTCTGCTTGTAAAACACAAACTCTCATTATATTTACTTATATTTTTTATATAAAAACGAATCGAGTATACTCTAGAATGAAAGGAATAAAAGAGGTCACTAAAATATGTAGAGATTGCAAATTTTATATGGGGACGACATGTAAAAAGTTTTATGATCTAGATATTGTTACTGGAGAAAAATCGTATTACTATGCCAAGTATCTTCGAGAAAATGAAAAATGTGGAGAGTCCGCTATCCATTTTGAAACAAATCATTATAAATTGATAACACTTCCTTATTATTGTGTGAAAAATAATGCCCATATTGTGTCATTGTTTGGAGGGGTTTCTTTATATTTATATGCTTTTATATGCTTTGTATTCAATGTGTAATTAAATCTTTTTATAAAATCATTATTTATGACAACTATTATTTTAACAACAACTGTTCATGTAAATCGCAAAATAAAATTTTTATATCAAACAAATCCAAAAGAAAGATTACAACTGTATTTGGAAAGTATACGAAAATGGTTGAATACAAGTTTTAATATTATCGTAGTAGACAATTCTGGTTATCCATTCAACGAATTAGAAAATGAAAAAAGAGATCATAAAGATCGGTTCGAAGTCATTACCTTTAAAGAAAAAGAATTGAATTTATGCAAATATTTACATAATAATCAATCAAAAGGTGCAAGCGAAATGTTTTCCATAAATTATGCATTTAATAGATCCAGATTGAAAGAAAAGACAAACTTTATTATTAAAGTAACCGGGCGATTTTTTATAGATGGTTTAGAAGAATTTTTAAAAAATTATGATTTAAATAACTATAGTGCTTTGACGCAACGTGACAAAAATAGGTGCGAAATGGTTGGTTGTCATCGTGATCATTTTTGGTACATTTTTAGTATTTTTTTAATCACCGACAAATTTAAGTTTGAACCACACGTAGAAACAATATGGAGAGATCGAATATCAAAATACTCAAAGGTAATTACTTGTAAACCATTTCCTATTAAAGAAACACCTCGTGGTTCATTAAATGAAAAATTCAAGATAATTTAGAATAATTTCTCGACATCAATTACTGGTAATGGAATAATATTATATGATTTTTGTAAAGGATGAAGTTGCACCAAACATAATTTAGTAACCTTTTTGTCATATTTTGTTTCTAAAATATATTTGTACATGTTCAATTGAAGTGCATAATGCCAAAAATTCGAATCCGGAATGTAATCAATACTTTCAGTTAATGCATATTTTCCCCAGCCATTTTTTGAAATATCTTTGCATCTTTTCCAATCATAAATCATTACAGATCCATCTTCATTTTCATACACCATATCAATGGTTCCGGAAATGCGAATGTCTTCATTAAAGACAACCCATTCGCTTCGATATGGAACAAGGTGCGGTGTATCTTTTATAAATTCCATCAAATAAGACCATTCTAAGGAAACATTTGTGCTTGGATCAACTATATCGGCATGAGTCTGTTTGTATGGAACACTCTTCATAAGTACTTCAATATCATGATGAAGTTTTGTCCCTTCCATTGATCCTTGTTGTTCCCATTGTTTTTTGATTTCATCTTTTGTTTTGCCAAAATAAGGAGATTTTTTCCATTTTTTTGACGCCATCATTTTATCGATTATTTTATCTGCGTCAAAAGGTTCAAAGTGAGAATGAACCCAATTAGTTACGCTTGTGTACTTTGATTCATCGTTTAATATTTTATATCGATGGCCTTTTTCTTCAAATTGAATGAGTTTATCACGAGGATGCATTTTATATTGATTAGAAAGATGTTTTTATAATCAATTTTTAATATTCAAATATAGTTTGAAATGCTATGCGAATTGTAAAACGGGACAATTTTGAAATTGTGATTAAAAAAATTGTGAAAAAATAAAATATAGATATAGAGTATGTCAGTATTTCGTAGTAGAGTACCAACGCCGGTTTCTAAGAAAAGTTTACAACCAAGAAGTTTACAATCAAGAAGTTTGAGTAAAACTCAAGGTATGGTTGTGAGTAGAAATAGAGTATCATATACTTTTTCAAAAAATGAAGTTTATAACAATTTAATCCAAAATGGAACAATTGATATACTTGTTAAATTAGACGAAACCCCAGAATCTACCCATTTGATAGATAGAATTATCAGTTTATTTAGGAAATACTTAGACGATTCAGAGTTTAATTTATCATTTACTTATGTATTAAAAGATGTAGAATCAGAATTTAGAGATTTTATAGAGTCAACCATAGAGTCAACCAAAGGAGGTAGACGAACTGATCCGAATTGGAATAGGATTAAAGAATCATTTTTCCGTATAGCTGGTATAACCAGTGAAAACGAAAAAGAAGCTATAACGAATTTGGCAGAATTCGTTGATACAATAAAAAGTAGTTGGTTTTTTTGGACGGCAAATGCTAGTTTTGCCGTTCTTGCAACAACTATGGTGGTAGGCAGGGCATATCCATACGATGCGGGTGTTTTTATGATACAATTTATGGCTTGGGTGGGTTATAATATAGGTGTATTAATTTGTAATATTGCTCAATATCAGGCTCCATCAATGGTAACATCTGCAGCTATAAATTTTTATAATTCTCCAGCTGAAACAAAACAATTTATCATTAAGTTATTTTTTACTTATTTTGGGGGCTTTTTTACCAGTTTCCTTAATATAGATAATTTAGAAAATATTACAAATACTCGCAATAACTTAAGCGATTTCAGATCATTTCAATGTGCATTGGGATGGTATTTATTTGTTAAAAGAAACTTGCAACAAGTAACCTTAAGTGAACTACGAGCAACTAATCCAGAAATATTAAATACAATGGTTGTTGAAATAGCAGAATCACTCTCTAACGAGAATGAAATTAATAGTGACAATTTGACTCGTGCTCTTAATGGTGATGAAGCCGCAATACAACTGATAAGTGGTAGATTTCAAAATGAAATAGTTAACAATATGCCACGTCACGGAAATATACGACGTCCCGGAGATATATTTCCTCAACCACCTCCTCAACCACGTCCTCAACCACCTCCTTCACCTGATTCACCAGTTCTCAGAAGATCTCCCAGAGGATCTCCCAGAGGATCCCCAGGATCTAGAAGAGGCGGAAAATCAAAACGTGGAAAAAAAACAAAACGTCGGAATCGATCTATCCGAAAACGTTAATTTTTTAACCTTGTCTTTACCGTTTAACATTTCCACATAAAATTTATTGAACCTAAGTTTTATCCAATAAAATATAAAGCTAATCAACCAATGGATACTAATGGATACAAAAAAGGAGAAAAAAGGAGAAGCAACATTTTGTTGCGTTTTATGTGACTATTACACGTCACATAAAACAAAATATGAAAAACATCTTAACACCACGAGGCATGCGAGGATACTTTTGGATACAAAAAAAGGAGAAAAAGGAGAAGAAAAGGGACAAGCGAAATATGGTTGCGAAAAGTGTCACTATTTTACATCAGATAAAACAAAATATGATCGACATATTTTAACAGCAAAACATAAAAAGGGACAAAAAGGAGAGAAAAAGGACCAAAAAGGACAGCTAGAAGAAATGAAAAATATTTGTGTTTGTGGAAACGCTTATGTATTTCAGTCTGGATTATACAAACACAAAAAAAAATGTAATTTGGTCAAAAAAGACGAAATATTTGTGGAAACTTTGCAAAAAACAAATGAAATTATTTCCGAAGCTACTTCTATTATGACAAATGCTAATACTTTTTTAGAGAATGAAAAAGTACAAAATATTTACTCAAAAACAAAAATTCATAATCTTAAATTTCAAAAAATAAAAAAAATAAAAAATAATTTTGATATTAAAATTTTTCTGAATGAAGAATGTAAAAACGCGATTTCCATATCTTCCTTTATCGATTCTATTAAACCAACATTGGAAGATTTAGAGAATGTTGGAGAAAAAGGTTACGTAAAAGGTATTACTTCAATTATTTTATCCAAATTGAAAGAATTGGATGTGTATACTCGTCCCATTCATTATAATTTGTGTGACATTTATTTAAAAGAAAAAGATTGGGAAACAGATAATAAAAAAGTAGTAAAATTTGTAAAAAGTGTTGCTATGAAAAATATGGGAAATATGTTGGAATGGAAAAAGAAATATCCGGAACACGAAGATTTACAAAGCGTAAAAAATACAAGGTATTTGAAATTAGTGCAAGAATGCATTGGCGGCGAAGATGAAAGTAAAAACACTGATAAAATTATTCAGAATATTAGCAAGGAAATACTGGTATGAGTAACAAAGTGCCATTTCTTACCTTCATTGCGTTTTCGTTCTAAATGAATTTGAAAGTAAAACTACTTGCGACTCTTACCTTTAGACTTTTTTCTGTATTTAGTTTTACGAATACGGTACATTTTTTTTGTTTTTTTATAACCACCACGCCGCTTAGTTAAGGGGCTCCTGGTGGTTAGTTTGGCAAGCTTTCTGGCAGAGTTGTTGCTACCATTGGATCTGGCAGACTTGTTGCTACCATTGGATCTGGCAGACTTGTTGCTACCATTGGATCTGGCAGAGTTGTTGCTACCATTGGATCTGGCAGAGCGATCTCTTTTTTTAGAGATTTGGGGAGGGTTCACTCCAACAATTTCCATTGAGGCGGCTTCTTGTTGTAGTCGTTGTAGTCGTTCGGCTTCTTGTTGTAGTCGTTGTAGTCGTTCGGCTTCTTGTCGCGCTTCTTCTTGTCGGGCGAATTCTTGTTGGGCGGCTTCTTGTTGTAGTCGTTCGGCTTCTTGTCGTTCGGCTTCTTGTCGTTCGGCTTCTTGTCGTTCGGCTTCTTGTCGTTCGGCTTCTTGTCGTTCGGCTTCTTGTCGGGCGGCTTCTTGTCGGGCGGCTTCTTGTCGGGCGAATTCTTGTTGGGCGGCTTCTTTTTGTAGTCGCGCTTCTTGGTGACGGGCAAATTCTTTTCTTTCAGCTATTTTAACCTTTACCTCTTCTGTTTTAATCTTTTTGGCTTCTTGTTTTAATATATCCGATTTTTTCTTTGTTAACCTTAACCATTTTTTAAACTGAGAATTCTTTAACGATGAAGTTTGAATAGTTTCTTCATTTAATTTTGCACTATTTATTAATAATAAATTTACACTTGTTACAAGATAAATATAATTTTCTCCAATTTTATCAAACATATTAATAATGGCTTTTTTACAGTCGAAAACTTTTATTCTACTAAATAGTGGGTCATCAAATTGTGTTTGTAAAAAAGAAATATCTTCATTAATAAACACTGAATTTGTTTTATATGTTTCATAATTTAAACATTTATAAATACAAAATAAAATGTTTTCATTATCTGATTTATGTGCTTCGCATGTGGCTAAATAAAATGAACCACCAGTGTCAATAATTACTGGTTGTTCAAGAGATCTAATAATATTATCGGGATTTTCATTAATATCACGAATCATCGTAGTTAAACTTTTTTTTCTGCCAGAACTGTTATCATCTAACTCTGCTGTTTTAGGACCCCAAAGGAGTGTTGTAATAGTTGTATCACTAAAATCAATGTTAATTGGCACGCGACCGAGATCTTCTTGTATAATATTAAAATCTCTGGGTGTCAAAGTTTTCATTTCTTGAGTAAATTGTAAAGCTAATAGACCGTGCGACGCCTCAGGATATTTATTAGAATGACTACGCGATAATATAGGATTAGGATTTACCCTAATTGGGTTGTAACCTTTTGTGCCGTGGAACACATTCCCAAGAGGATAACCAGGAGTTACTAAAATAGGATAAATTGTATAAACTACATATACTGAATTAACTCCTACACTAAATTTTTTAAATAATATTACAAAGGATGGCATTGTCATGTCGTCACCGCCAATAGATCTCATTCCACCATTACTATCATAAAATCCTATATCATAATAATTTGAACTATTATCAAATTCTCCAGAACCAAGAGTTATATTTCCTACATTTATTCCTTTAATACTAGTAATAGGCGTAACAGGCATATCTAGTGTAATAGTGATGGGGTTATCGCGTGTTGTTGTACACTTTTTGATAGAAACTAACAAACTCTCAATTGCGTCTGTAAACATTTTTAATGTAACATTTCTGTCAGGATTACCCGAATCAATATCTTCGCAGCTAATTCCAAAATTAGGAAAATGTTTAAGAGCGTGACCCAATAATGCAATGGAGTTATTTTGATAAGCTACATAATATCTTGATAACAAATCTTTACCACCTTGAATTTTTGGATCAATACCATCTGGCCTTGGACAGCGACGGTCAAATGGTTCATAATCACAACATACATTAGACTTTACATTTCCAATACTTCCACGACTCTGTGTTAAAGGTGATAAAGACATATTATTTATGAATATTTTAAAAAAAAATCAAAAAAGCAAATTTTCAAAACGATATAAAAAGTAAACTATCAATAGACAAATGAAAAAACAAATACCAAAAAAGATACGTCAATTGGTATGGAATAAATATATTGGCGAAAAATTCGGATCTGGAATTTGTCAATGTTGTAAAATAACAGAAGTAAGCCAAATGAATTTTCATTGCGGTCATATCACCAGTGAAAAAAATGGTGGTGATATGACACTAAATAATCTTTTGCCAATATGCGCGCTATGTAATTCGTCGATGGGATCAGTCAACATGTGGGATTTTATCAAAGCTCACGGTTTACACAAAGATGACACTTTAAATTTAAAAGAAGAAGTTAAACGGTTGACAAAATTGTTGGAAAAAGCCGAAGAAAGAATTGATGTATTGCAAAAAAATGTAATGGATCAATACGAACAAAATCGTCGGCTTGTCATGAGTTATGAATATTAATATATTGTTAAACTTCAATTACTTTTGTCCCTCCTCTTAGCTCAGTTGGTAGAGCATTTGACTGTAGCGAGTAACAAATATCGAATTGTCGCTGGTTCGATTCCGGCAGAGGAGAACTTTTTTAAATGAACCACTACACGAAAAATTTGCCATTACACTATTTCAATTTTATAAAAATTTCATCCAATTAGGTTGATACATTGCAAGATATTTCTCAAAGCTTGTTTCTTGTTCAAGTGGAAATTCTTCAATTGAACTCATTTGTTTTTCTTTGTAAGTAGCGTACCCCAAAAAAGCCAACAAGAAAGAAAGTGGAACTTCTTTAAGTACATTTTTTACCTTTATTAGTTCAACTTGTTTATCGCCCAATTCGATACTTACATCGTCCCACAAGTTTTTACCAACTGGATCGGTTTTATCCAAGTCAACTTTATAACCAATAAATCCGACTAAATCATTATCAATAAAATTTAAATATTCTTCTTTGTTTTCATAATTATAGAAGTCAGCAATTTTTTTATAATTTTCAATAATCAATTCTATGATTACATCGCGGTTTACATTTTCTTCACAGCAAATATCCTTCTCGCCAATTTGTTTTAATAATCTAGATTTTAAAGGTTCGCCTCCCCTTGTTCGTTTTTTTCTTGTTTTTTCCATAATGTTAATCCATTTTTTAATATTTGTTCAGTTTTGAACACTCATAGTTTTATATTTTTTTCCAATTGTTGTAAATTGGTAATCTGAGAAAGAATTTTTTTATCAGCTTTACTAAGATGTGTAAAAATAAAAAAAAGTCCCATACATAGTAGTATTATCACCAATACTGCACTAATATAAGAACATAAAAAACTAAATGAGTTTTGTGGTAACATTTTATAAGATGTTAATGCATGTGCAACCCCCGGTATAAAGACACAATTAAACATAGTCATAAGTGTTAAAACAGAAAAAATGAGTCCTATATGTAATATTAGTACGTTTGATTTTGAGTTTACTTTAAATAATCTACAGACAACATAAGGAACGATTGTGGAAATAAAACTAGCTAGTATTAATTGAAAAATACTTATTGATTCATTTATAAAAAAATAAAGTGTCAAAATAGTTATCGGACTGTATATATCAATCGAATATGGTTTTAATAAATCAGATATTAGTTCGAGTAGAATAAGAACAACTGTAAAAAAGAACAAATGATTATTTTTAATAGTAGATAAAAAGGTTTGGTAAGAATCCATAAATAATGTAGAGTTTATATTTCGGATTAATTCAAAAAATTTCTTGTCTTTTTCCTGCTCCCTTTCTTAGCTGTTGGAAATTTGTAAGAAACCCAACATAATGCTGCAAATACAGTACCATGTTCTTCTTTTACATTCATTGATTCATAGATGAATATTTTACCTGGATAAAGAGTATACCCCTTGGATGTCTTGTTATTTGCAAAAATTTCTACATCCCCTACGGTTCCATAACCTCTTCGTTGAATCAACCCTTTTAATGATAACGATAAACTTGCAATAACATCTTCTTTTTTTCCACTGCCTGAATATTCTAACGCAAATCCTCCTAAATAAGTATTATCTTCGTTGTAAACATCAGTTGTTATAACGGCAGCACTGATAAAACTTCCTTTGTCCCCATTTGATTGCGCTTTGATACATTCCATCACTTCGCCCCATTTTAAACGTTTCAGTCCTTCTTCTTTGGAAATTTGTTTTGCACCGGTTGGAATGACACTTGTATATTCTATAACATTGCAATTTTCTATACCGGCGACAGTCAATGCGGCATCATAAGAACCAGTTTCATACTTTAATCCTTCAGACCCTGCAGCAGATTGACCCTTTCCAGTAGTTGCAAAATATTCATACGGAATACGATTACCCAAGATCATATATTTACATCTTATTTTTTGATTGTCAAATTGGTTCAACTTCTAATATATAATGCATCTCCCCAACCATGACATGTCATATGAGTCAAAACTCTTTTAAAATTATATTGGGATAAAAAGTTATCAATATCAGTAATTAACCCGCAATTTATATATAGTTCTTTTTCATTGACTTCTAAGTATATTGCCTTTACATTCTTGATAGATTCTGTACCGCCTTTTAGTGCCATTAATTCTGCTCCTTGAATATCGAAATTCCAAAAATCAAATTTGGATGCATCAATCCCATTTCTTTCAAAAAAAGTATCGATTGTAATAGTCGATTGTATTATTTTGTCCACATATACAACTGAAGGATGTTCTTGTGAATGAGTTCCAAATTCTAAAACACTTGATGATTGAACATTATTTGAAATATTAAATGAAACTATTTCGTCATTTTTATCTGTTATTACTGCATTATACACATTTGGTATCCCTTTATTTGTTGCTTCTTCAACTTTTGAAGGAATCGCGTCAATCCACACAATATTACCCGATGATACTCCTAGTTGATTATAAAAAGTTAATTCTTCACATTCATGAGCTCCTATATGAAAACACCTATTAATATTTATTCCGTTTTTCAATAAAATTTTATTAATTTCTTCAAATGTAATCAACATTATTAATTAATAGATAAAAATATTTTGTAAATCACATGGAATTAAACAATGGAACAAACCTACTATTTTTATTTACACAAACTATATTACAATATTGGTAATGATCATTGAAATCTGTTATAGGTACAGAACCATTATTAGTTAAATATGAAAAATTTGTAAAATTATTTTGTTCTAAATAATTTTTTACATCAATTAATTTTGTAGCATTATCTAAAAACGTCCCACCATATTCAAACTGTATTATTTGAACATTTTCTAAAAAATCTTCAAATCCTTGTAAAACATTCAGTTCATATCCTTCTGTATCTATTTTAAGAAAATCTATATTTTTAATATTATTCTCAATAACATAATCCTTTCCTTTTTTAATTCGCAATAAAAATTTATTGGAATCGTCGCTGACAGTACAACTGATTGTTCTATCGTAAAATGATTGATATTTAGGATAATAATATAATTCTTTGTTTTCTTCACCTAGTCCAAAATTATTAAAGTATGATTTGCTATTTACATTTTTTACATTTTTTAATTCTTCAATAAATTTATCAACCGGGTCAAAATAATGCACGTTTCCTTTAAAGTTAATAAATTCACTATCTGATCGACACCCTACATCAAAAATGATTTCTATACTATCTTTTATATACATGAAAAATGCATTTTCGCCATTTGTTTTTGAATCACAGTTATTAAACATTGTTAAATAACTTATTTTAAAAAAATATCAGGAACGCAATAAATTTAGGGACGAATTGACGCTTTTTCGACTTTTGGCGGGATCGCTTCGTACAATATTTTCGGGATTTAAGATAATTTTGAATTAGATACGCTTAATTTTTTATATTAAATAATGGTACATTATAAACAATACTGGTCCAAAAAACAAAATTTGAGATCCACCTATAAATTGAATAACAATTTACTGATTTTGCATTTGTTAACAAAAAAAAATCTACTAATGTATCTATATTTTCTTCATTATTGCCAGTATTGCCTGTATGAGTTGGTTTATTTAAAAACACAGTTACATTTTCATAATCATTAAATATGATTTCTTTAAATGTCAAAGAATCGCTAATAACTACTGCATTTTCTTTAATGTTTTTTTTAAAGTTTTGTAAATATATATTATTATTAACTACCTGATTATATATTAATACCTCATCTCCTAATCTATAATGAAATAGATTATATTCTTTCGGCAAATTGGATATTTTACTCTTTAAATATTCTTTTACTTCCGGTTTTAATTCAAATAATTTTTTTAAATACATTTTAATATCTTCATCTATTTCTTCTATTATTGGATAACTATTTGTTGAAATAGTCATATCGGTAGTTATTTCATTCATTAAAAAATCGTTTCGTATATTTTCATCCCAAAACATATATTGTTTGTAATTTGAGATAAACAAATTAGAAGTATGAACAAAAAAATTACTAAATACATGATGTGAAAAATCTACCTCTAAATCAAAATTTATTTTTTTTTGAATCTGTAAAATTGTAATTAACCCTCTAATATTATCTCCAAATCCTGGCGCATTGACAAATCTAAATACAACCTTCATATATTTATTTTATTTTAAAATTCTAATATAATGGCGAAAACCCGAAAATGTTTTACCACATTGAGTACACCGAAAAAGGATGGATATTATATGCCAGCCGAATTTGATAGACAATCCGCAACATGGCTTGGCTGGCCTAGTAATCCCGGAACATTTCGTATAAAATTGGCACAAATGGTTATTGAAAATGTTGCACGTATTATTAGCAAATATCAAGCAGTCCACATTGTTGCCCCTTCAAATAGTTGGCGAAACGCATATGAACGGTTTAAAGACTGTAAAAATATTTATGTGACAGAAATTGAAAGTGATGATGGTTGGTTAAGAGATATAGCACCTACTTTTTTAGTTAATATAGATAAAATATCTTTAAGAAGTGTAGGATGGAAATTTAATGGATGGGGAAAACCAAAAGAAATAGAACACGAAAAAGATGCTTTAGTTGCGTTAAAAATTAGCAATTCATTGGCAGTGCCTTTTTATAAAAAATTCGACTTTGTATGCGAAGGTGGATCGTTTAGTGTTGATGGCCAAGGTACGCTTATTACTACTGAACAATGCTTATTAAACCCAAATAGAAATAAAAATTTGAGTAAAGCGCAAATCGCAAGTGCCTTGTGTAATTATTTAAATTTGTCAAAAATTATTTGGTTGCCTTATGGAGTAGTAAACGATACAGATACAGATGGCCACGTAGATAATATGTGCGTATTTGTAGGAATTGGCAAAGTAATTTTAACCTGGCCAAAGGGATGTGGGACAGATGAGTGCTATGACAAAGAGCAGGAGTTTCGTTCGTTGGCAGCGCTAAACGTACTGGAAAATTCTACGGATGCAAACGGAAACTCAATCAAAGTGTACAAAATGCCTCATCCTCCCATATTAAGGTATACAAAACAAGAAATTGATACATTACCAGTTACAAGAGGTTCTTATGTGCGTAAGGTTGATACCAGAATGGCCGCGTCACATGTTAATTTAATTATTACAAATGATGTTGTAGTTGTTCCAATTTTCAAGTGTTCAACAGACAAAGAGGCACTAAAAGTTGTGTCGGAAATATTTCCTAATAAAAAAGTGGTTGGTGTGTATGCTAGAGAAATATTGTTGGGTGGAGGTAATATTCATTGTATGTCACAGCAACAACCCTTTTCTAATAAATGTTGAGTCATTTTGATTTTGTAATAAAAATATTATTATACAGTATGACTATATTTTCACGCGGAACTAAAACATTGCGTGAAAATAATTTGGGGTCTGTTACAGTATCGTCAAGGATGTTTAAATTTGATAGAAGAATGCGTCCTACTTCTGGACCCGTACCAAAGCCTAAACCCAAACCCAAACCTCCCAAACCTCCGCCTCCGCCTCCGCCTCCTCCGCCTCCTCCCAAACCAATAGTCCCCGATAAAGTAAAAATCAAACCCAAAATCGTACAACAACCAACACAGTACAGAAAAAATGTAAAGAGTTTCAATAATAAAGTAATCCTACCAGAATTTTCCATTCCAAAAATCACACAACAACCAACACAGTACAGAAAAAATGTAAAGAGTTTCAATAATAAAGTAAAGTTATCAGAATTTTTCATTCAAAAAATCACACAACAACCAACACAGTACAGAAAAAATGTAAAGAGTTTCAATAATAAAGTAATCCTACCAGAATTTTCCATTCCAAAAATCACACAACAACCAACACAGTACAGAAAAAATGTAAAGAGTTTCAATAATAAAGTAATCCTACCAGAATTTTCCATTCCAAAAATCACACAACAACCAACACAGTACAGAAAAAATGTAAAGAGTTTCAAT
>Ga0214919_10000733_pt1 | contig 56189 bp, 51 predicted proteins | sample LL1503_MetaG_FD_177994 | JGI IMG/M metagenome (GOLD analysis project Ga0214919, IMG submission 177994) | Freshwater microbial communities from Lake Lanier, Atlanta, Georgia, United States - LL-1503 | ecosystem: Environmental > Aquatic > Freshwater > Lake | place: USA: Georgia | collected... | reverse complement strand
AGGTAGTGATGGATCTAGTGGAACTAGTGGTTCAGACGGTTCTTCAGGAACAAGTGGTGTTGATGGAGCATCGGGTACATCAGGTAGTGATGGTTCTAGTGGAACTAGTGGTTCAGATGGAACATCAGGTAGTAATGGTAGTTCTGGAACTAGTGGTTCAGATGGTACTTCTGGAACTAGTGGTTCAGATGGAACATCGGGCACGTCAGGTTCGGATGGTAGTTCAGGAACTAGTGGTTCTGATGGTTCATCAGGTACTAGTGGTAGTGATGGTAGTTCAGGTACATCAGGGTCAGATGGTACTAGTGGTTCAGATGGTACATCGGGTACATCGGGTTCCGATGGGTCTTCAGGAACATCAGGGTCAGATGGTACATCAGGTGATAGTTTATTTGCTCAAACAGGATCTTTTTGGGCAACAACAAACAACATACAGATTACAGGTTCGTTAGATATTACCTCAACATTAGGTATAACTGACGCAAATATTATAATGACCGACAGTTCTTCATTATACATGACTAGCGGGTCTAACATTTACGTAGATGGTGGAATAATAAGTGGAGCTTACATCTACGGAGACGGTTCAAACTTAATTAATATTCCAGCAAGTGGAGTAACAGGATTAAAATTAAATCTAATCAGTAGTGGTAGTAATACAGCATCAATTGATTTAGATGGATTTCATATTAACACAAATACGTCAATAACTGGATCATTGAATGTTGATGGTATTATTACAGCGAGACAATTAAATATTGATTATGTAAGTTCTTCAATTCTTTATACATCTGGTTCAACCAAGTTTGGAGATACTTCAGACGATACCCACGAGTTTACGGGTAGTCTTTTTATTTCGGGGTCTGTTAACATTTCAAGTGGTAGTTTAATTATAGATGGGGTTTCATTCGCATCAATGACATCAGGAACTAGTGGTACATCAGGTAGTAACGGTTCTTCAGGATCTAGTGGATCTTCAGGTAGTGATGGTACATCAGGTACTTCAGGTAGTGATGGAACTTCAGGTACAAGTGGTTCAGATGGAACATCAGGTACGAGTGGTAGTGACGGAACATCAGGAACTTCAGGTTCGGATGGGTCTAGTGGTACATCGGGCAGTGATGGTACATCAGGTACTAGTGGCACCTCAGGATCGGATGGTACTAGTGGCACTTCAGGAACTAGTGGGTCTTCAGGTAGTGATGGTACATCAGGTACATCAGGTAGTGATGGTTCATCTGGTACATCAGGTTCAGACGGTAGTTCGGGTACATCAGGTTCTTCAGGTTCGGACGGAACATCGGGAACTAGCGGTAGTGATGGTAGTTCAGGTACATCGGGATCGAATGGTTCCGACGGTTCATCTGGTACATCAGGTTCGGATGGTTCTTCAGGGTCTGACGGTTCAAGTGGTTCTTCTGGTATTTCTGGTGTAGATGGAACAGATGGTTCATCAGGTACTTCAGGTACTTCAGGTACATCGGGTTCGGACGGTACTTCAGGTGATAGTTTATTTGCTCAAACAGGATCTTTTTGGGCAACAACAAATGATATTCAAATTACAGGTTCGTTATCTGTTAGTAATGGTACAAGTGCGGTTAATTCTTTCTTGTATTTGACAGATAGTAGTTCAATGGTTTTAAATAGTGGTAGTAATATCATTATAGAAAACGGTGGTTATATTACAGCGGCCTTCTTTGGTGATGGTGCGGGATTATATAATATACCAGCAAGTGGAGTTACAGGTTTAGAATTAAATAAAATAGTAAGTGGATCGGTAAGTGCGTCCATTCAATCTGACGGAACATTCAGGGTTAATGGAGACACTTATATTGATGGTATATTAACCGCAAGAGAATTACATATGGATTATGTAACTTCTTCAGTTCTTTACACATCAGGTTCAAATAAATTCGGAAATACATCAGACGACACACATCAGTTTACAGGTTCAGTTTTCATATCAGGATCAGTTAATATTGTAAGTGGTAGTCTTTCAATAGACGGAGTTTCGTTCTCAGCAATGACATCAGGTACTTCAGGAACTGCAGGTACTTCAGGTTCAGATGGTTCTTCAGGAACTAGTGGATCGGACGGTTCTTCTGGAACAAGCGGAACTAGTGGTAGTGACGGTTCTTCTGGTACATCAGGTACTAGTGGATCCGACGGTACATCAGGAACTAGTGGTAGTGATGGCACTTCTGGTACATCAGGAACTTCAGGTTCTTCAGGGTCTGACGGTTCAAGTGGTTCTTCTGGTTCAGACGGAACAAGTGGAACATCAGGTAGCGATGGTACAAGTGGAACATCAGGAAGCGATGGTACAAGTGGAACTAGCGGTAGTGATGGTACGTCAGGTACTTCAGGCACAAGTGGTAGCTCAGGATCAAGTGGTATAGTTGCGGGTCAAATTTATTATTTCAATCAATCAGTTTCTGCAGGTGTTAACTCATTTAGAAACTTAGATATATACCCAACCGCAGCATCGCAAACAGGTATCACCATCAATTTAGGTGGTAATGTAACGGGTATAACATATTCATCTTTTATTACCCCTCAATTAGGATTTGGTGTAATACCGGGCGGTACACAAAGATTCCATTTACATTTCAAAAAACCAGCATCAAACGACAATGTATTTGGTTATGTTGGTATTACTTTATGTAATAATAATGGTACCCCAATCGGTCCTGAAATTAAAAGTAACCCTTCAATTATAGGTTGGAACGATGCGGTAACCCCTGTTGAAATTACAACAGATTTAGTTTTACCGACCACACCAATTGACCCAACAAACCGAATGAAGGTTGTGATTTATGTGGATAATGATGATTCATCAACACATAACGTTACATGGTACACAGAAGGTAATACTAATTATTCTTTTGTGATGACAAGCGTGGGTGCACAATCTGGTACATCAGGTACTTCAGGTACATCAGGATCAGACGGTACTTCAGGAACTAGTGGCACTTCAGGTAGTGATGGTAGTTCAGGAACTAGCGGTAGTGATGGTACATCAGGAACAAGTGGTAGTGATGGATCATCAGGTACATCAGGTTCAAATGGTACAGACGGTACTTCAGGAACTAGTGGTACTTCAGGTAGTGATGGTACATCAGGAACTAGTGGATCAGATGGAACTAGTGGTACTTCAGGTTCTAGTGGAGACAGTTTATTTGTATCAGGAGCGGTTTGGACAACAACAAATGATTTTGCAATTACTGGTTCGATTAATATTAAAGGTGTTTTAACGGCTGAAGAATATCATGTAACGTTGGTTTCTTCATCTGTTCTTTATTCTTCAGGATCAACCAAGTTCGGTGATACATTAGACGATAATCATGATTTTACAGGATCAGTTAATATAACAGGTTCAATAACATTAAACGGTCAAGCAATTGGAACGGGTAAGTTAGATGAAACAGTATTCAACAACTATACATCTTCAGTTACCTCATCATTTGCGGGAACATCATCATATGCGATATATGCGGAAAATGCGGTAATAGTATCGGGAGCAAACAAACAATTACACGTTTCTTCACCTTTAACAACGTGGTCTTTCACACACAATTTACATGAAAGATATCCTGTTATAAATGTATTTGATAATAATGGATACATTGTTATACCAGAGACAATTAGATCAATTGATCAAGATAATATTGAGGTATATTTTAATATCGCCACAGCGGGACATATAGTTGCGTCTGTTGGTGGTGCTGGAACAAGTGGAACATCAGGTTCTAGTGGTAGTGATGGTTCATCAGGAACTAGTGGGTCTTCAGGTAGTGACGGTACATCGGGTACAAGTGGTAGTGATGGTTCTTCAGGAACAAGTGGATCAGATGGTACATCAGGTACAAGTGGAACATCAGGTTCTAGTGGTAGTGATGGTTCTTCTGGAACTAGTGGTAGTGATGGTTCTTCAGGTACATCAGGTACATCAGGATCGGACGGAACTTCAGGTACTAGTGGTAGTGATGGTTCTTCAGGAACAAGTGGATCAGATGGTACTTCAGGTACTAGTGGTAGTGATGGTTCTTCAGGAACAAGTGGATCAGATGGTACTTCAGGTACAAGTGGTACATCAGGAAGTTCAGGATCTAGTGGTTCATCGGGTTCAGATGGTACATCAGGTATCTCGGGTGTTGATGGTACTGACGGTAGTTCTGGTTCTTCAGGTACTTCAGGTTCTAACGGAACAGATGGTTCTTCAGGATCTAGTGGAGATAGTCTATTCGCTGAAACAACACCTGGTACATGGACGACAACAAATAATGTACAAATCACAGGTTCATTAGATATTACATCTCAGTTAGGTGTTGTTGATGCTAACGTCATCATGACGGATAGTTCATCATTCTATCTAACAAGTGGTTCTAATTTCTACATGTTTGATGGTAAAGTCGATTTAACCAATAGTGACTTAGAAATTAATACAGGTGATTTAACAGTTAACAACGGAACAATTAGTGGTTCATTTGTTGGTGATGGTGCAGGTCTTTATAATATACCAGCAACGGGAGTTACTGGACTTCAATTAGATAGAATTGTTAGTGGAAATGTAAGTGCATCTTTAGAAAACGGAACACTTGATATCAACACAGATGTTAACATAAACGGTATATTGACGGCAAAAGAATTACATATTGATTATGTAACGTCTTCAATCTTATATCAATCAGGTTCAACAAAGTTTGGTGATACGTTAGATGATACACATCAGTTTACTGGTTCATTATCAACAACAGGTTCGGTAACAATTAATGGTGATTTGATTGTAAATGGTACAACAACTCTAACATCAACAGATGCGTTGAGAGAATCACTTATCATATCAGGAGCAATGGCAATGATGCAAGCTCAAATTCAATCACAAATCATCTCTGCTTCAATTTCAATGGGAGGTCAAGTTATGATTTCACAAAATCAAAACGTTAATATAATGGATTTGGGAGGATTTTAAAAAAAAACAAATTAATAAAAGAAATATTTCAAAATAGGTAGAAATAATTCGGTAGATGTAATAAAACACACTATTTATAAATTAAACAAACACAAAGTAGATGGCACAAATCATTAAACACAGGAGGGGTTCGTTAGCGACCCTCAAAAATACAACAGCTAGGAATGGTGAATTAATCATCGCAACCGGTTCAGTTGGTAATTTACAAGGACCTTTTATTTTTATCGGTTCACCTGTATTATCAGACGAAGGAGTTGCAGGAGCATTTAATGCGGTATCTAAAATATACCAAGGGTCAACAGCACCTACAATTTCTGCAGGTACGTATGGTTCTGGTTTAGATGGTACACCATTCTATGCTAGTTCTGAGAAAAAATTATACATATTAAACAATGATAACGCTGGTAATACCTCCATGAATTTGGTTGGTAACATTGAAGGTAACACTATTAGTGGTGTTACAATTACTAATTTAACAGGTACAACCGCAACATTCGGTAGTCAAGTTAACGTTAGTGGTTCAATGAATATTACCGGTAGTTTTTGGTTAAATGGTTCAGAATATACATCAAACTCTTCAGGTACTTCAGGTTCTTCAGGAACTGCAGGAACAAGTGGATCTAGTGGATCTTCAGGATCAAACGGATCTTCAGGATCTAGTGGTTCATCTGGAACTGCAGGTACATCAGGATCTAGTGGTTCATCAGGATCATCAGGTACATCAGGATCTAGCGGTTCATCAGGAACAGCTGGTACATCAGGTACTTCAGGGTCAGACGGTACATCAGGTACATCAGGATCTAGTGGTTCATCAGGATCATCAGGTACATCAGGATCTAGCGGTTCATCAGGAACAGCTGGTACATCAGGTACAAGTGGATCTAGTGGTTCATCAGGATCATCAGGTACATCAGGATCTAGTGGTAGTGATGGATCTTCAGGATCTAGTGGAACGTCAGGATCTAGTGGTTCATCTGGAACTGCAGGTACATCAGGATCTAGTGGAACTGCAGGTACTTCAGGTACTTCAGGATCTAGTGGTAGTGATGGATCTTCAGGTTCATCAGGATCTAGTGGAACTGCAGGTACTTCAGGTACTTCAGGATCTAGTGGTAGTAATGGTTCATCAGGTTCATCAGGATCAGCGGGTACTTCAGGAAGTTCAGGTTCATCAGGATCTAGTGGAACTGCAGGTACTTCAGGTACTTCAGGATCTAGCGGATCGGATGGTACATCAGGTACTTCAGGATCTAGTGGTAGTAATGGGTCTTCAGGTTCATCAGGATCTAACGGATCTAGTGGTACAAGTGGTTCTGATGGTACTTCAGGAGATAGTTTATTTGCTTTAACTGGTTCAATATGGTCTACTACAAATCAAGTAAGAGTTGTTGGAGCGGTAACCGCTTCAGTAGTATCATCTTCATTTGTAGGTGATGGTGGTGGTTTATATAACATTCCAGCAAGTGGAGTTACAGGTTTAGAATTAAATAAAATAGTAAGTGGTTCAGTAAGCGCATCAATTCAGTCTGACGGAACGTTCAGAGTAAATGCCGATACATATATTAATGGTATTTTAACTGCAAGACAATTAAACATTGATTATGTAAGTTCTTCAATAATGTATACATCAGGTTCAACCAAATTTGGTGATACTTTAGATGATACACATGAATTTACAGGAAGTTTAAAAATTACAGGTTCATTAATGTTAAACGGTGTTGCCGTTGGAACAGGTAAATTAGACGAATCAGCATTTAATACATATGTTTCAGGTTCAAATTCTCAATTTGGTGGAACATCATCATTTGCAGTTTCTTCATCATATGCGGTATATGCAGAAAACGCAGTAATTGTTTCAGGTCAAACTAAAACATTAGTAATTGGTTCAGCATCAACAACATGGTCATTTAACCACAATTTAGGATACAAATATCCAGCGGTTAATGTGTTTGACGGTTCAGATAGAGTTGTTATACCAACAGAAATTGAAGTTATTGATAGTAATAACTTAAAAGTATACTTTAACGAAGCACAAACAGGTACAGTAATTGCCACAATTGGTGGTAATGGTTCATCAGGTACTTCAGGATCAGGCGGAACTTCAGGTTCTTCAGGATCAAGTGGTTCAGCAGGAACATCAGGATCTAGTGGATCATCAGGATCTGCAGGTACTTCAGGTACTTCAGGATCAAGTGGTTCATCAGGATCATCGGGAACTGCGGGAACATCAGGATCTAGTGGTAGTAACGGTTCATCAGGAACTTCAGGTACTTCAGGATCAGATGGTTCATCAGGTTCAAGTGGTTCATCAGGAACAGCTGGTACTTCAGGAACATCAGGTTCAAGTGGTTCATCAGGAACATCAGGTTCAAGTGGTTCATCAGGTACTTCAGGATCTAGCGGTTCTTCAGGAACAGCGGGTACTTCAGGTTCTTCAGGAACAGCGGGTACTTCAGGTTCTTCAGGAACGGCAGGTACTTCAGGATCTAGCGGAACTAGTGGATCGGACGGTTCATCAGGTTCTTCAGGATCAAATGGTTCTTCAGGTACTTCAGGATCAAGTGGATCATCAGGATCTTCAGGAACTGCGGGTACATCAGGATCTAGTGGAACTTCAGGTTCTAGTGGTTCATCAGGATCTTCGGGATCATCAGGAACTGCCGGTACTTCAGGATCTTCAGGATCATCGGGAACGGCGGGTACATCGGGATCAAGTGGTTCATCAGGTACATCAGGTACATCGGGTGTTGATGGAGCTTCAGGAACTTCAGGATCGGCAGGTACAAGTGGTTCTTCAGGAACGGCAGGTACTTCAGGATCAAGTGGTTCATCAGGATCTTCGGGAACAGCAGGTACTAGTGGTTCATCAGGATCATCAGGTTCTTCAGGTTCTTCAGGAGATAGTATATTTGCTATTACAGGATCAGTTTGGGAAACAAATTTAAATGTTAAGTTTAACCAATCAGTAACCGCATCTATATTCACAGGTTCATTTAAAGGTGACGGTGCAGGACTTTATAATATACCGGCAAGTGGTGTAACAGGATTACAATTAGATAAGATTGCAAGTGGTGCAGTAACAGCATCAGTAACCGCAGCAGGTCTACAAGTAAATGCTAACACATCAATTACAGGTTCATTAACAGTAAGTTCAGGTTCAGCAACAATGTTAGGTGGTGACTTATATGTGTCAGGAAACTTACAAGTATTAGGTTCATCAACAAACGTAAACGTCCAATCAAGTACAGTTGCAATCGGTGATAATATTATCTTAGTAAACGCTTACTCACCATTCCAAAGATACGCAGGTATCAGTGGATATGATTCAGGTTCAGCGGATCAATCAGGTTCATTATTGTGGGATTCAACCAATAACAAATGGTTAACTGTTGATGGTTCAAATAACTCAAGTAAAGTAATTGGAACAACTGCAGGTACATTAGGAAGTGAAACAAGTTTAACAAGTGGAAATTTCCCAATCGCATCAGCTGATAACACAATAGGTAATAGTTTATTAACATACTCAGGTACAACGTTACAATTCAACACTGATAAATTCACAGTTGAATCGGTATCAGGAAACACAGTTGTAGCGGGTACATTAAAAGTATCAACTAACGGTAGTGATTTGATAAGTAGTACGAGATCAAATGTTACATTCAAAAATGCGAATGACATATTTGGTGAAGTACCAACAACAGATACGACGGATACTGTTAATACTATATTAGGTTACCGAACATCAGACGGTCAATTGACATTCACAAATACAATAGACGGAGGATCGTTCTAAAAAAAGTAATAAAAAAAAATAAAAAAGGAAGACCTAAAAAATCTTCCTTTTTTTTATTCTTATTAAGAAAATAAACTATTTATAGAGTACTATGGGTATACAATTTTCAGGAGGACTTAAAATAGTTCCAAATATTCACAATGGAACCCCAACTCCAACACCGACAGGTGCTCCAACGGCTACTCCAACACCTACACCCATACCAACGGATACTCCAACACCCACACCTACCGTTGCGGCTACAAGTACTCCAACACCCACACCTATACCAACAGATACACCCACACCAACACCAACACCTACATTAGGAGAAACACCTACAGGATATTCATTTAATTTGGTTGCATCACCATATAACTTTCCAGAATCAGGAAATTCAATAATGAATGACCCAATAGGAAATGTTTCGGGTTCTACCGAAATTAATTTATTGGAAAGTTTGGGTAGGGGAATTTATTTTAATAAAATTGATAGTGGTAGTGTCGATAGAATGAGTTATTTTTCTGGATTCACAGGACATAGTATTACAATAACGTTAACACAAAATGGAAGTACGGCAATATATTCAGGTGACACAAATTCATTTAAGTTTTGGACCACAAACTATGGGGATGAAGGATTTGTCTTTGGAACTAATATTGGAGTTCCTCCAACATTTACACCGAGTGGTGTTGCAACATTGATACAATCAGCACCAACTCCATGGGTTATTGGTAATCCTGTTTATGTAAGTTTAGAAGTTAGTAGTAATCCTACACCAACACCAACAATAATTGTTGCAACTGCCACACCAACACCTACAATTACTAGCACACCTACAGAAACACCCATACCAACAGATACACCAACTCCAACACCAACACTAACTAGTACACCAACGGTTACACCTACTGTTACACCAACAGGGACACCAACGGTTACACCCACAGAAACTCCAACACCTACACCCATACCAACAGATACACCAACTCCAACACCAACGGATACTCCAACACCAACACCTACTATTACTAATACACCAACAGAGACACCAACTCCAACTATAACACCTACACCAACACCTACGGCGACAGCAACAAGTACTCCAACTCCAACACCAAATATTACTGGTTTAACTTTCTCAAAAAGTTACACATATGATTGTAATGATGGATTGGTATTTACATATTCATTAGTTGCTGACATGGCAGTTGATTACTTAACGGAAATTATTTTTATTGACGAAGTTGACATAGTAAGTGGTGGTACAATAACGATTTCAAAAACACTTGGAATTGCTGCTGGAAATATTTCAGGAACAACAAGTATAACTAATCATACGACACCATCAACACCAACGGGATATACACATGTTGATCTTGTTGGAACATCAAATTTAACTAGTGTTAGTTTAACATATAATGGTTTAACATATAATGGAGCTTGGAGCGACCAAATCGGTACTTTCCCTAATCCAACATATCCATTTACAGGATTAACATTTAGTCGTTCATATAGTTATGATAACACAGATGGAGTTGTTGCAACATATTATTTAGAATCAAGTTCAATAACTAATCAAGATATATGGTATTATTTTACAGATAAATTAGGTTTAGTATCGGGTGGCACATATGATATAACGTATGCTGTCTCAATCCCATCTGGTAACAATACTGCAACTACAATTGTAAATAATAATACTGCAGTATCAACATCAGGATTAACATGGGGAGATTTAGATCAAACAAGTACATTAGATAATGTTTCAATTACATATTGTAACGCTAATTATATGGGATCTTATGGTAATTTAACACCAGTATTTAATAATCCAGCAACCCCTACACCAACACCAACACCAACGGCAACTGAAACACCTACACCAACTCCTACTAGTACTCCAACAGAAACACCTACGGTTACTCCAACTAGTACACCAACTATAACACCTACTCCAACAGAAACACCAACTCCAACACCAACTATAACATCAACACCAACATCTACACCTACGGTAACACCAACATCTACACCTACGGTAACACCAACATCTACACCTACGGTAACACCAACATCTACACCTACGGTAACACCAACATCTACACCTACGGTAACACCAACATCTACACCAACGGTTACACCAACGGCAACGCCAATTCCAGTTTACTCTATAATAGTTCATAGTGGTTCAACAGTAAACACCGCTTGTTCAAGTAGTACAGATATTACAATTTACTATACAGGATCATTAGGTGTAGGTACGGACTTATATACTGATAATATCTTTAATAACGCAGTACAAACACCAGGTTATTATCATTATTACGATAACGGACAAATTTTCCATGTTGGATTACCTTCAGTTCAAGACGGTAGAGTGACTGAAATTGTATATTGTCCTACACCAACCCCAACTCCTACAGTTACAGCAACACCAACTAGTACCCCAACTAGTACACCAACGGTTACACCAACTATAACACCAACACCAACTAGTACGCCAACTATAACACCAACTCCAACTAGTACTCCAACTATTACCCCTACACCAACTAGTACTCCAACTATAACACCAACACCGACTAGTACTCCAACTATTACCCCTACACCGACTAGTACTCCAACTATTACCCCTACACCGACTAGTACACCAACATTAACACCAACTCCAACTAGTACACCAACATTAACACCAACTCCTACTAGTACACCAACATTAACACCAACTCCTACGGCAACACCAACTGTTACACCTACCGCAACACCATTACCTGCAGTTGGGTTTACATTAACAGCATCTTGTCCTGGAAATAATGGGGCAACAGGTAGAATTGTTGCGAATACATATTATGGTGGTAATGAAAACTTTACTTACATTAGAATTGGTTCCGTACCAGAAGGAGGATCCGATCTACCAGCAAGTTCTTTTTACCAATGGGATAACGTATCCGATGGAACATATTGGGTAACTTTATATGATAGTGCAGGACATAAAACGTCAAAATCAGTAACGGTAAATTGTTATGTTGCTCCAACACCTACACCAACGCCAACGGTAACACCGGTACCTGAAGATACACCAACACCTACACCAACTGCAACTCCTACACCAACACCAACATCAGTACCGGCGGAAACATATACTTTAGCTGAAATAAGTGAATCATGTACCGCATCAGGTGGTTGTCCAACAGGTACAATTAGTAGAATTTGGTTAAATAATGCTGATTATGCAACTTTTGTTTCTAATGGTAGTCAATTTGGTGGAGCCGGAGGAGGTAGTGCTACGACATGTAGTTTAATTGCTAGAGATGTTAATGGAAACACATTATCAACAAGATATCATTATGATTTACAAAATGTTTGTTGGAAATTAACAGGTGGTAACTTTACATATAATGCTCAACAGTGTTAAAAAATAAAAAATAAAAAATAAAAAATAAAAAATGAAAACATATTATAAAAGTTTAATTGATAACACATATCTTATGATGGATGATAGTAAAAAACAACATGTAATAACAACAACTAACCAAACAATTAAAAATATTGTTATTTTTAATAATGAAGATGTTTATAATTTACTTATGAATGAAGTTACTGATGAAACAAAATGGTTAGTTTCAGATGAAACAACATTTAATTCAATAATTACAGACGTAACGTCAAGTATTTAAATAATATAAAAAACATTCAAGGAGAACAAAAAAGTTCTCCTTTTTTATTTATTAAAAGTATTTATCATAAGACCTACATAGGTCATTAATCGTGATATATATCACAAGGATTTAGAACACATATATATGAGTCAAATAGTAAAACTACGTAGAAGTGCGGTCGCTGGTAAAGTACCCACAAACGCACAATTAGAATTAGGAGAATTATCTATCAATACAACCGATGGTAAATTATACTTCGCCAAATCAGGGTCAGCATCTACCTCTATTGAGGAAATAGTTACTACAAATGCTCAAAATACAGGTTCATTAAATCTTAGTGGTAGTTTCAATTTAATTGGAACAAACAATGTCACGGGTTCAACAAAAATTACAGGTTCATTAAGTGTTACAGGTAATACATCTTTAACATCGTTAGTTATATCAGGTGCCGATGCAACTGCAAACGTGTCCGCTTTTATCCCATCAAGTTCAGTTTATAATAATGCGAGTCTTAATACTCCAGATAGAGTTGCTGCAGGTGTTCGTTTTAATTGGGGTAGTGAGAATTGGACGATAGGTGCTGCAAGAGGTGCAACAACCGATATTGATGGTTTGGTCTTCAGTAGAAACGGTAATAGACAAATGTTACTTGATGAGAACAATAATTTAGTTCTATCAGGTTCAATTAATTTAACAGGTTCATTTAATATAAACGGAACATCATACACCGCAGCAACATCAGGAACAAGTGGTACGTCAGGGTCTAGTGGATCTAATGGTTCTTCAGGAACTAGTGGTTCTAACGGTTCATCAGGAACTAGTGGTACATCAGGTTCATCAGGATCTAACGGTTCATCAGGTACTTCAGGATCTAGCGGTAGTAATGGGTCTTCAGGTTCATCAGGATCTAACGGTTCATCAGGTACTTCAGGATCTAGCGGTAGTAATGGGTCTTCAGGTTCATCAGGAACAAGCGGAACTTCAGGTTCTAGTGGATCTAATGGGTCTAGTGGAACATCAGGTTCTACAGGAACAAGTGGATCTTCAGGAACATCAGGTTCTAGTGGTTCATCTGGTACATCAGGATCTAGCGGTAGTAATGGATCTTCAGGAACTAGTGGTAGTAGTGGATCATCAGGTACTAGCGGTTCATCGGGAACGGCAGGGTCAAGTGGTACAACTGGAACAAGTGGTTCATCGGGATCATCGGGAGATAGTTTATTTGCTTTAACAGGTTCAGTTTGGGAAACCACAAATAACGCTAAAGTTAATGGTGATTTAACAATTACAGGAACACTTACAGCAAAAGAAATACATACGGCTTTAGTTACATCTTCAGTAATGTATGAATCAGGTTCAACAGCATTTGGTAATACATTAGACGATAATCACAATTTTACTGGATCTGTAAAGATTACTGGATCATTATATGTTAATGGTGCAGTTGTTGGAACAGGTAAGTTAGATGAGTCATGGTTTAATTCATTTGTATCAAGTTCAACATCAACAATTGCAAGTTCATCATACGCATTAACAGCTTCACATGCTTTAAATGCGGTTGTATTAAACGGACAAACAAAAACACAAAACGTTAGTATTGCAGCAGCGACGTGGTCATTTAATCACCAAATGGGTGTTAGATATCCATCAGTTCAAGTATTTGATAATGACGGACGTATTGTAATTCCAAGTGAAATAATTTCAACAGACACAAATAATATAAGTGTATATTTCCCATTTGCACAAGCGGGAACAATAAGTGTAACGGTTGGTGGTGCGGGAACTGCGGGTACATCAGGTACAAGTGGTTCTTCAGGTACTAGCGGTTCATCGGGAACTAGTGGTATTAACGGTTCTTCAGGAACTAGCGGTATTAACGGTTCATCAGGAACAAGTGGTGGTTCAGGTTCATCAGGTTCAGGTGGTACTTCAGGTACATCAGGAACTAGTGGTAGAGATGGTATCGGAGGATCAACACAAACATTTGCATCATTAACAACATGGTCTGTATTCCATAATTTGGACATTGAATTCCCCGTTGTTACAGTTTGGGATGATAGTAGAAACATAATTATACCAAGTAGAATACAATCGGTAGATAATAATAACCTTAATGTATATTTCCCAATTGCAGTTTCAGGTAGTGTAAATGTAGTTAGAGGAGGACATATGGTAAGTGGAGCGGTAGATTTATCTTCAGCTTTATTAAGTAGTAATATAGTAAGTTCTAGTGTTCAAGGAACAAATTTAGGTTTTGCAACAACAGGTTCAAATACATTTAAAGGAACACAAACATTCAGCGGGTCAATTGTACCTGTAGGTAGCGGTTCATATGATTTAGGTTCTGCGGCAAATCCATTTAGACACTTATACTTATCAAGTGCGTCATTATACATCGACGGACAAAAAGTTTTAGGTAGTACAAACCAAGAATTACAGATTACAACAGACGCGGGTCAATCAATTAAGATTTTAGAGAGTGGTACAGATACAATTACATTACAAAGTGCTGACGGAGATATTCAATTAAAAACATCAGCAGGTGGTAATGTATTATTAGACCCAACAACAGGTTTAATAGATTTAAGAGGAACAATTCAAGTTCAAGATGGTAATAAAATTACATCTTCAGGTGGAAATAGTGTTGTGTTTGGTAATAACATAATAGTATCAGGTTCAGCTAATTTCACAAACGGAATTACTGTTAATGGTACAACATTTAGTTCAATGACATCAGGCACAAGTGGAACAAGTGGTATTAACGGTTCATCGGGTACGTCTGGATCTAATGGATCAAGTGGTTCTTCAGGAACGTCAGGATCTAGCGGTAGTAATGGTTCATCTGGAACAAGCGGAACTTCAGGTTCTAGTGGTTCTAACGGATCATCAGGTACATCTGGATCTAGTGGAACATCTATTACAACATCAGGTACTAATAACAAAGTAGTTAAATTTACAAGTAATTCTACTGTTGGGGATTCACAAATTACAGATGATGGTACAACAGTCACAATACCGGGTTCATTAGTAGTTCAAGGTAACTTAACTGCTCAACAATATATTGTAAGTTCATCGGTACTATATGTTACAGAGTCATATGCATCAGGTTCAAATAATTTTGGAAACACTTTTGATGATTATCATAATGTTACAGGTAGTTTTAATATTACAGGTTCTTTATCAATAAACGGAACATCATATACTGCTGCAACATCAGGAACTAGTGGATCGTCAGGAACCTCAGGTTCAAATGGTTCATCAGGAACCTCAGGTTCTAGCGGTAGTAACGGTAGTTCAGGAACTTCAGGTTCAAATGGTTCATCAGGATCTAGTGGAACATCAGGTAGTTCAGGATCAACTGGAACATCAGGTTCTAGTGGTAGTAATGGTTCTAGTGGAACGTCAGGGTCTTCAGGATCTAATGGTTCGTCGGGTTCTAGTGGTACAACAACAATTACAAATGCGGTTGATAATAGAGTAATGACAAGTGTCGGTGGTGTTACATTAAATGCTGAAGCCAATTTAACATTTGACGGTTCAACATTAACGGTAGCAGGTAATGTTTTACCTGAAGCAAATGGAACAAGAGATTTAGGATCATCAACATATCGTTGGAGTACAGTTTATACATCGGATTTATCATTGAATAATGGAATAGGTGATTGGACAATAGTGGAAGGTGAAGATGATTTATTCTTATATAATAACAAGAAGGGTAAAGTTTATAAGTTTGCTTTAACTGAAGTCGACCCTAATATGGCAACACCTAAAAAATCTTAAGAGATGCCAATTAATAATAATGGATTAGTAACGATAAATGGCAGGAACGCTATAACAGGTTCTAATTTTGGTTATAGTAATGGAGCGTGGAAAACATTGGTGATAGGTTCCGCAGGAACAAATTATAATACTGATGCTGTAACATTAGCATTTAATGTTGACCCGTCAGCAAATACAAACGGTTCATTCACTGGAGGAGGTTCTGAATATATGTGGAGAAATGCTGGTTCTTTTATAACACCAAATAGTGGAAATAATGGATATAATACATTGTATAGTTGGAATAGTAGTGCACAAATGACATTTAATCAAAATGCCACATTTTCAGGAACTATTACAGAAAACTCATCAATACGATATAAAGACAATATTGAAACCGTTAAATATGGTTTAGATAAAGTTCTTCAAATGAGGGGTGTAACATATACCAAAAAAGACACAGGTTTAAAAGAATTAGGTTTAATAGCAGAAGAATTAAATGAAATATTACCTGAGGTTGTTTTAAAAAATGAAGAAGGAGAACCTGATTCAGTTTCTTATGGTAGAATTACCGCAATTTTGATTGAAGCAATAAAAGATTTGAAAAAAGAAATTGAAGAACTTAAATCAAATAAATAATGTCGACATTAATAGGGACAACTGTAACAACATACAATGCAACATCTACGTCAAATGCAAGTAGCACGATTTGTACCGATGTTAGAGCATTACAACAATGGGGTGGAAACGTTTCAGTAACCTCACCATATTATACGGCAACACCATATACTGATGTACTTTGTAATAATAATAATTGGCAATGGGTAACAGGGTATATCAGTTTTTTATCATACCAAAGTTATAATGGTAGTCAAAATGTTTGGTTTGCATTATCACAATATGGTTTACAAACAACATCAGGACCAACTAACGATGGATTAATAACATTTTCATATTACCAAGATCCAAGTGATGGTAGTAAAAGTTGGTTAAGATTTACAAATCAATATAATGTGTCGTGGGGAAATGCTACATGTTTAGTTAATATAACATTATTTGCTCCAAATGCTAATGCGATAACATCACCAATTTTAACAAGATACGTATAATGGCAACTTTACAAAATACAACAGTAAATGGTACTTTAACAGCCTCAACAAGTTTTACGTCACCACGTATATTAAATAATACGAGTTATAATCATATGATGAGGGAGTATAGTGGAACGGTATCAATACCGACATCCGTTAATAGTGCGACAAATTATGTTGATTTATTTGGTAACACTGGAGTTCATAATCGTATGTATGGTTTTTGTAGTTGGGTGGTTGCACAATCACAAGTACATTGTGGTAGTTTTTATTGGCAATTATCTGAGTATGGTTTTAATATTCAAACATTAACGAGTACAGGTACGTGGTCTGCAGAAAGATATAATCCATCATATGGGACAAATTATTGTAGATTTTATAATACAATAGGTAGTTCTTGGGGAAATGGAACATATTATTTTGTATTAAATGTACAAGGACCCGGTGATTTCACATCATCATATTTAACACAACGAGTAAGATAATGGCAAATTTAATAGCAACAACATCATCAGAATTAACTGCAACATCAATAACATCACCAAAAATGTTAATGAGTAATTCATATGGTGCGATGAATGAATGGACAGGAACTGCAGTAGTAAATAACGGATCATCTGTAGATTTAATATGTAACACTAGCGGTTACATGAGAACAATCGGACTTTGTAATTTTTTTAACTATACAACCGGTTCTTGGTTTTACGGTATTTTTGAATTCGATATCTCAAGATATGGTTTACAACACACACCAATATTATCTTGGGGAACATATTCAGTTTCTCATTATCAAGAAAGTAACGTTGATAGAAATTGGTTAAGATTTACAAACAATTCAGGAGTAAATGGATTAACCATTTATTTCAACATAAGAATATTGAATTCAGCAGGGTACGAATCATCAATTTTAACAAGAGTAAAATAATTATATAATATGACACATGAATTAGATAACGGAGAACCATTATTAAGTCCAGTTGATGGAACACCACTTACCGAAGACCAAAGATATGGTTTCTATCTTGGTTTAGCTGAACATTACGCAACACAATATCAAAGAGATAGACAACAAATATATCCATCATTAGGTAATCAATTAGATATGTTATGGCATGAATTAAACACAAGTGGAAGTTTAACAAGCAATGGTGAATGGTTTAATAAAATAAAAGAGGTTAAAGAAAACAATCCTAAACCATGAGATACATAATACTAAAAGAACTTTTACCATCGTTAAAAAATGAACTAGATTATGATGAAAATATGAATTTCATAACAAAATGTTTATGTATTGAAAACGATGAATTGTATGTGTATGATACATTGGAAGATGCGGAAATAAAAAAACAAGAATTATTATTAGACGATAGATATAACGGAAGGGAATTAAAAATTAAAGAAACAACCGAATTTTAATATGCCAATAAATTTAAATGGAAATATAATATCATCAACTTCAATTACTGGAAGTACATTTAGTAATTCTATTATTACCGATGGATTGATAGTACATTTAGATGCTGGTAATAAAAATTCATATTCAGGTTCAGGTGCAACATGGACAGATTTAACAGGAAATGGTTATAACGCAACATTAAATAATTCAGTCGCTTACACATCAAATAGTGGTGGAATGTTAACATTTAACGGTTCTAATCAATCTGCACAAGTAAATGTTAATAGTTTCGTAAGGAGTAATACTTCATATACGTTTAGTACATTTTTTTATTTAACAACGGCTGATGGTGGAGCACCATTTTGTTTAATGACAACACCAAATGATAATAATAATAACGATGGATTTTGGCACCATCTTAATTTAGGTAATTGGCTTTGGAGAACTGAAGATAATGTATCAGGGGAATTTGGTGGCAATGCTGAAGCACCATCTGGTTTTGTTGGATCAACGTACTATCACATTACGGTTGTTGTAAGTACCAATTCAATGAAATTTTATAGAAATGGAAATTTATTATCAATTGTTAGTACAACTTTTAGTTGGGCAAATTTAAGAAGTGATAATGTTGCATATTTGTTTATAGGTAAAGGATATGAAGACGATTATCGTATGACGGGAAATATAGGTAATTTTCTTATGTATAATAGAGTATTAAATAATGCTGAAATATTAGCAAATTATTATGGACAAAAATCAAGGTTTGGATTATAAAATAAAATAACTATGGGATTCAATATAGGAGGAGCAACTTTATCATCAACAATGTTAACGCCAGATGGGGTCATATTACCAAAAAACTTTAAAAGGGTTACAAATGATATGATTGATAGTGTGGTTAATACAAACTGTACAATTTTATCACAAGGAAATGATAGTACGGGAGGTTATTCAATTTCATATCAATTTAATTTAGGTGGATGTGGTGGTACAGAATCTGGTTTATATGTAAAAATAAAAAATACAATTCCTTGGTCAAGAATATTTTGTAAATTTACTAATGAAGGTAGTGCCGCATGTTGGACATTTAATCAAAATGGATACGGAGGACTCACCCCCAACTTAGCGTCATATAATACAACTTTAGGTGATATTATATTTCGTTGGGATGCGTTAAATAGTTTTGAAAATTCACAATTTAATGTACAAGTCGGTGCATGTGATAACGAAGTTACTAATTTTATGAGATATAGTGGTGTCAAATCTTTTTATATGTTTATGAGAAGAAATGACAGTAATATTGCGGGAGTTGGTCACGGTAGATCTTGTAATTCTACCGGTAGCGGGTCTTATTGTACAATATCAGAAATTTATATAATATAATAATATGCCATTAGATTTAACAGGAAATAAATTATTAAGCACATCAATAGGACCAAAAGGTGAAGTGGTAAAACAAATTGCAACAGATGGATTAGTATTTCATGTTGACGCAGCAAATAAGAATTCTTATTCAGGTAGTGGAAGTTCTTGGAATGATTTGAGTGGAAATAATAATCATGGAACACTATATAGTTCACCAACATTTGCAACTAATGATGCTCTTGGTAATTTATCTTTTAATGGTTCAAATCAGTATATGCAAGCAAATGTATCATCAACATTATTAGATGGTGACCCTAATTTTACAGTGGAAATGTTTGTAAAAAGAACAGCAACATTAGTAGGAACCGCAGGTGCATATTGGGGATTGGGTCAAGGAGGTACACAAGGATTGGCAGTTCAAGGATGGACTCCAACGGATAATAGAATACATATGGATTTATGGGACTCATCTAGAGTTGATAGCCAACAAGATTATCCACTAAACACTTGGGTTCATATTGTGTGGTCGAAAATAGGTACAGGTATAAGTCCAAGTACAGTGAATTGTTATATTAACGGTGTTGCAGCGACATGTATATCAGGTAGAGGTCAGACGTCTGGACCTGCGTATCCAACATCAACAAATGGTAATGGTATTGCTATTGGTAGAATTGCAGGAAATTATAATGGATATTATGGGCAAATGAAAATGGGTATCTTTAGGGTATATTTTAGAGGTTTATCGTTAAATGAAGCAAAACAAAATTTTAACTCTCAAAAATCGAGGTTTGGTTTATAGAAATATTTTTCTTATATTATCTTAATGATTACCAATCAAGATTTCATAACAGGAAATATCACAACAAATGCGGGTGATCCAGTCCCTTATAGATGGACACACGGTGCAACGACAGAACATATGGGTGACGGTCTTATTGTCTATTCACTGATACAACATATGAGAGCAAAAATCTGTGTCTGTATTGGGTCAGGAGGTGGGTTTATACCTCGTATTATGACACAAGCAAGATTAGATTTACACAAACAAGGTATTTTTGAAGGTAACGATACATTAAATTGGGGGGATATTGGTGCAACCTATCTGGTTGACGCTTGTAATGGGGTAGGAGGACCTAATGACTTAGAGGATGAGAATTCACATTTCCGATATAAATTTCACCCCAGATTGATTAAATCAACATCAGAAGAGGCGTATTATAATTTCTTTGTTCTACAAGATATAAAGATAGATGTTTTATTTATTGACGGAGACCATTCCTATGAGGGAGTTAAGAAAGATTTTGAATTATATTCACAATTATTAACAGATAAAGGTATAATAATTATACACGATACTGATCCAAAATACGAAGAAAATCTATTAATATCGGAAGACGCAAAAAAAGACCATCACCGTTTTGATGGACCGTCAAAATTTATTAAAGAATTAGAAAAAAACCCATCTTATAATTTGATTAATCTATTTAATTTTGGTATATTACCTAACAAGCCATCTTCAAGTGGTATAACGGTAATTAATAAGAAATGATTAAATTATTAACAGTCATAGGTCACGGAGTTAATTTACTTCCACATTTCATTGAACATTATCAAAAACATGTTGATGAGATTAATATTGCCGTATATGAAACCGAATTACATCCAAATTTAACTGAAGAAATTAATGAAGTAATTAAAAACTACAAAAAAGTTAATGTTGTTATAACCGTTCAAGAAAGAGTATTTGATTGGGAAAAGGTAACACAACTTTATAATTTTGTTAAATCAAAACGAAAAGATAATTGGTATGTTATTGCAGATATTGATGAATTTCATTTATACCCAAATGATGATTTACGTAAATTAATATATGAATGTGAAGAAAATAATTGGGATATTGTAAGAGGTGGGTTTATTGATAGAATAGGACGTGGAGGTGAATTTAGTGAGTTAGTTAATAATGTATCTATATGGGAACAATTTCCTAATGCTGGTTTTTTTAGATATCCAATGAGTCAAGCATGTCCAAATAAAATTTGTGTAATGAAAGGTTATGTTGATGTAACGTCAGGACAACATTATGCTAAAATTAATGATCACACAACATGGAGATGGCAAGGATGGAGTCATCCGTTAATTGCACCAATTGACACAAACTCAGTACAAGTCCATCACTTCAAATGGGATTCAACTTCAATAGATAGGGTGTCAAATGTTGCAAACTTAAATGAAGAGTATGCATTTTCAAGTGAATATTTTCAAATGTATAAAGAATTAAAAAAGACAAATTTTAAAATAGATTTAATAAATCCTGATTTTATGTTTGAATTAGGATTAGATAAACCCAAATACAACGATTATAAAAATTGGAATAAATTAATTAAAAAAATTATATCAATATAAAAAGATATTGAAATTAGTGAATGAAATTAGCAATAATAGTACCATATAGAGACAGAAGGGATGAATTAGATGTGTTCATACCACACATGGAAAAATTTTTAGATAATAAACAATTAGACTATAAGATTTTTATTGCTGAACAGTCTGACGATAGACCATTTAACTATGGTAAAATTTGTAACGCTGTTTTTAATGAAATAAAAGACGAATATGACTATTTTTGTTTTCATGACGTTGATTTACTACCACTAAATGATGATGCTGATTACTCATATAAAGATATCCCAACTCATTTAGTTTTTGAAGATGAAAATAAAGAATTAATATTACCATACAGTCAATATTTTGGAGGAGTTGTTATCTTTAATAAAAATGATTTTATTAAAATAAATGGGTTTGGTAATGATTATTGGGGAAAAGGGTACGTTGATTTAGATTTATTGTATAGATGTTTAAAAAATGGAGTCTCTTTAATTAAAAATTACGATTATGAAATCAAAGAAGTACTTAAATCTGATTTAAAATATCGTAATATAACTAAAAAAGTATCAAAAATCGTATTACCTGAAAATTCAATTATCGTAAATAGAGAATCTAATGTAATTGCTTCCGATTTTACACTAAGTTTTTATTATAAAGAAATAAAACATAGTAGAGGTAAGATCATTATTTTTAGGACACTTGATATTGACGATTTTCAATTATTCACAATAAATGGACAAATAATTTTACAATTCTTTGATAAAGGTAAATTATTTCAAATGGATATTAATACAGAATTTGATATTGATCAGTTTAACCATTTTACATTTACTCATGATTATAATAAAAAAGAATTTAAAGTTTATATAAACGGAATTGAAAAATTTAATTTTAATTATACAATAAATTATAGTTTTACGAAAAAAAATGTTATATTAGGTGATATAGATAATAATGTAAAAGTTAAATTAGTTGATTTTAAATTGTTTACTAAAAAATTAACAAAAAATGAAGTTAGTAGAAATTTTTATTATGGTTTAAAATCAGATTGTTTTGAATTTAATAAAATTACATTTTATAATAACCTAACAACATTTATTGATCAACATTTAAATGTTTGGGAAATAATCGGCAAAACCACACCAAATAAAGAAAATCAAATTATCGGTGAAATATCAATAATGGATGAGATTAATAAACAATTTAATAGTGTAAAATACACACCAAATAAAATAAAAGGAAGATATAAAATCAGAAGTCAAAAATTCAATGAAATTGAAAAAACATATCATCCTGACATATTAGAAAATAAAAAAACATATTATAACGATTTGTTAACAAATAAGATTAATATAAATAAGTTTGGATTAAAAAGCGTTAAATATACTTTACTAAATAAAACAGAACATAATAATAACACAGAATGGCTGAAAATATCTTTTTAACAAAATATCAAGTTGAAACGCTTGAAAATATTGCGGATTTATTAGAAAGTATTGATTATACTAAAGAAGGTGCGGAAATTAAATTTCTAACCCTTATTGTAAATATTGAAAGCCTTTTACCAAAATCAAATATTTTTGATTATGTGTTTAAAACTGACATTACTAAAGATAAAAAATTAGAATTACAAGAAGTTAAGAAACAAAAATTTGAGGTGATAAATGGTAATGTAGAGTTAATGAAAACGTTACCAAATGATATAGAATTTAAGTGGAATCAAGTAAAGGAACATTATGATGTTATTAAAGAAAGTGAAGAAAAATATAATGGTCAGATAGATGAACTATATGATAAGATAAAAGAATCACAAGATGAGTTATATGGAAAAATTGAAAATCTTGAAAAAGAAAAAAATGAAATTATTGAAAATTTATATAACCAAATAAAAGAAAATGAAGTTAAATTTAGTAGTGAAATAGAAGCAACTTATGATGAAATAAAGAATATAGATGATGAATTATATGGAAAAATTGATATTAATGAAAATGAGAAAAATGAAATTGTTAATAAAACATATGATGAAATAAAAAACATTGAATTAGAGATTGCAAATATCCATAAAGAAATGGATGAAATGGGAAGTCAAAATGATTTACTTTATGTGGAAATTGAAAATATTGATCATGAAATATCACAAATTGACAACTACATTGAAGAATCTGAATGGAAAGTAGATATAGACAGTCACGAAGAGTTAACATTTAATAAAATAAAAGAAAAATTAATAATAGAAAAAAAGTTTAATTATGGAAATATCTAAAGAAAAACAACACGAGTTAAATAAAAAAGGTGTTGAAGCGATGGAAAGAATTGCAACCTCATTAGAGGGAATAAACGATTGGGTTTATACGTTAAATACCGCAGCGTGGTCGGAGAGATTGGAGTGGTATTTAAATGAATTTTATCAATTAGCAAAGGCGAAAACCATCGGTTCATCAGAAAGACCAACAAAAGAATATGAAGAAGAAACTGGCGATAATAGTTCCTTATAGGGATAGAAGTACTCATTTAAATACGTTTATTTCATACATGGAATCTTACTTAAAAGATTATGATTACGAAATAATTGTCATAGATCAAGCTGATAACCAACCGTTTAATAGAGGTAAACTGTTAAATATTGGTGCAAAGTATGCTATAGACAATGGTTTTGATTATATGTGTTTTCACGATGTGGACATGCTACCGATTAATGCCGATTACTCATACCCTAAAGAACCTACAAGTTTAATATCTGAATTGGAAAATAAAGAAGGTAACATATTTTTTAATTACTTTGGAGGTATCACTTTATTTAAAACTGAAGATTTTATAACGGTAAATGGTTATTCCAATAATTATTGGGGATGGGGTTATGAAGATACCGATTTATTTTATAGAGTAACACACAGCGGTTTATTTTTTGATTCTGAAACAATAGGTGAAAATGATTATTCATTATTTTCAATTGAATTAAAAGAGACGGATTACATAAAAATACCAATAGATTCTAAATTAATAGATAATGATTTTACTATTAAATTAACCACAAAAGTTGAATCTAAATATTTTGATGAAAATAAAAATTATGATGAATATCCATTATTATCAATACCTGGTTATAATATTGGAATTTTTTATAATTCATTTAATAGATTTTTTATACAAGTATATGATGTAAATAAAAAACCATATTCAATTACAACTGATATTTTAGATGATCTAACCTCAAAATTTATATTCTCTAAAGTTGGGAATATAATTTCATTTTCAATGAATGATAAATTAATTGGTGAAATTATTATGGATAATACGATACTTAATTTAGGTAATGAATTTATGTACATTGGAACATTCTCAGAAAAAGAAAAAATTGAATTTGATTTAACCGTAATTGACATTGAAATTAACGATTATCATTTAGGAACAAATGATTATGAATTAATAGGAGGTATTATTAATTCCGATAAAATGATATCACATAGGACGTCCATACCAAAACCAATTAGAAGAGAAGGGTTATATCGTGAATTGTACCATAATAGTAATTCATCAATTAATAAATCTTGGGTACACAAAGAAACCAGAAATAATCAATTATTTTTTAATAATTTTGTTAAGCAAAATTTAATTGATTTCACTAAAGAAGGATTAAACACACTTCAATATGAATTAATTTCAGAAAAAGATAATAATAACCATAAAATTTTGTCTGTATCATTATGAGTCATAAATTAGGTATTTGTATACCCTATAGAAATAGGAAAGAACATTTAGATAAATTAGTCCCTCATCTTTCTGAACATTTAACAAAAAAAGGAATTGATCATACTTTTTATGTTGGTCACCAAGTAGATGATAAATTGTTTAATAGAGGTGCAATGAAAAATATTGCAGCTAAACATGCATTTGATGACGGGTGTGATTACATTGCATGGCATGATGTTGACATGTTACCGCAAGAAGATGCTGATTATTCTTATCCTTCAGAAAATCCAGTACACATCGCCACCAAATTATCCAAATATAATTATGGTATGGGATACGATCAATACTTTGGGGGAGTTGTATTATTCACAAAAGAACAAGTTGAAAAAACTAATGGGTATTCAAATGACTATTGGGATTGGGGAATGGAAGATGATGATTTATTTTGGAGAGCATATTTTGAAGGTATGACAACTGGCGATATTTTTAAAGAATATGAACGTAAAAAAATTGGAGTTTTTAATGGTATAAATTCACACGTTGAAATACCGGCCAATAGGAAATTAGTTGAATGTTTAAATAAAAATCATACGATATCTTTTTTAGTTTGTGCTGAACAACAACCAGATAAAGTACCAATTTGGTTAATTGGAGATAAAGAAAAGAAATTTATTGAATACCCTATCTTTGTTAAAACAGGGGGATATAATTATATGTTATCTTTCAATAATTCAAGAGCCTTTACGATGAAAGTATTTGATGAAAGAAGAACACAAATTTACAATTGGATTAAAAGATTTGAGTCACTATGGACTTGGGTAACATTATCAATAGATGCTGAGAATAATCAAATATATTTTTATTTAAATAACGAACTAACAAGAAATCAATACGGTACGAAAGAAAACTTACCAATTTCATATGAAGGTAAATTAATGAGATATGATTTAAGAAATCCATTTATGATTGGTTTTGATAATTTTACAAACACAAGATTTAAAGGTAAGATTGCGAGAATTAAGTTATATAATAAGTTTTTTAATAATGATGATATAAATAACATAATTGATGATAAATTAGATAGTCCTATTTTAGATTTTGATTTTAATAACTTAACCCAAGAATATAAATTAAATAATATTGAATTAATGGACGAACAAATCCAAGTTATTGAAAATATAATACCATTTAGAAGAGAAGGAATTTTTGATTGTTTATCACACATAGACGAGGGTTATGTTGACGGTATATGGAAAAAAGGAGAAACCACTGCTAGAAATGAAAAAAGATTTGTATCTGAAATGCAACAAGGTAGAATTGACTATAAAAATGATGGTATGAATAGTTTGAAATATGAATTAAAAGATGTATCTTTAGATGGGAAGGTTATGATGATTAACGTAACTTTATAGTTCATATTAAAATAAAAACATATGTCAGATAATCAAGGTATACAAGAATTTCAAAAAACTAAGGATAAATTAGATAGTGTTGGGTGCGGATTTTGTTTAGCAAAATGGACTCAAGTTACCATACACCTTAGTGCGGGATTAACACATTCATGTCATCACCCCGTACAACATAAAATACCTTTAAGTGAGTTAAAACGAAATCCATCGGCTTTACATAATACACAATTCAAGAAAGATAAGAGAAAACAGATGTTAGAGGGTAAAAGACCTTCCGAGTGTAACTATTGTTGGAATATTGAGGATAGTTCAAATTCCTTTTCTGATAGAATATTTAAATCAACAGAACCATGGTCTTTTGATCAGTTTGATGCAATTGTAAAATCTGATTGGAGAAAAGATTATAATCCAAGATATGTAGAAGTTTCATTTTCAAATACTTGTAATTTCAAATGTGCATATTGTGGTCCACAGTATTCATCTAAATGGGTTGAAGAAATAGAACAATTTGGTCATTACGATACAACAAATAGGTTCAATAGTATTGAAGATTTAAAGAATCGTAATGAAATGCCATATAAACAAACAGAACATAATCCATATATTGACGCATTTTGGGAATGGTGGCCCGATTTATTTAAAGACCTACACACCTTTAGAATTACAGGAGGAGAACCGTTATTAAGTAAAGACACATTTAAAGTATTAGAATACATACAAGAACATTCCAACGAAAATCCAAATATTTCATTGGCAATTAATTCTAATTTAGGTGCACCTGATAGTTTAATTGATAAATTTATTGAAATTGCTAAAGATTTATGTGAGAATAATAAAGTAAGAGAGTTTATAATTTTCACATCGGTTGAAGCGAAAGGAGACCAAGCGGAATACACAAGACACGGATTGGATTATGAGAGGTTCTGGGCCAATGTGGATAAAATACTTACAATACTACCAAAAGTTACAATTAACATAATGGCGACCTTTAATGCACTGTCTGTGTTCACTTATAGTGATTTGATTGAAAGGGTATTTGAATCTAAAAAGAAATTTGCAAATAATGAAAGATATTGGACATCCGCAATACAATTAGACACATCTTATTTAAGATACCCATCACACTTGTCAGTTAAAATATTAGAATTAAAACATAAAAAATTAATTCTTGAATCAGCTAAAAAGGCCCTTTATTATGGTATGACCGAGTTTGTTCAAGGTTCATATGGGTTTTCCAATACCGAAATACAAAAAATAAAAAGATTGTACGATTATGCTATTCATGAAGATGATTTTGATGTTGAATTAAATAGAAAAGATTTTGTTAAATTTGTTGATGAATTGGATAGAAGAAGAAATACGAATTTTATTAAAACATTTCCTAAATTAAAAAAATTATATGATACATATAGAAAAAAATAAACCTTGGATATTTTACCCATCTGTCCTTTGTGACTCTTATCCTGAAAATCCCGCTAATAAAATAATTAGTGGAGAATATGATTTTCAAATAGAAATGAGAATTACATTATTAGATACAGAAGATAAAAATGGTACAGTATTTTCTATATTACCAAAATACACTGGATTAGATATTCATAAAAATTTACTTTTTTTTACGGTAAAATTTGAAGACGAATCCTCTCAATTTTACCAATTTCCGTTTACAATATATAATAATGTTGATATTGATTTAAAAATGACTCATGTTTCTAAAAAATATTTAAAAATAACAATTAATGACGATGAACAGTTAAATTTAAATTTAGAAAAATTAGGTCTTTATAATGATAGTAATCCTTGTATTGTTTTTGGATCAAATAGTTTCTCACATATTAATGAAAATTCAAATTGTACCGAGTTAGAAATGCACGAGTTTAAAGTATATGAAAAAAATAAATTATTAGCTCATCACACTTGCGATGAATTTATTTTTAATAAATCTATTGATAAAACAGGTAATTTAAATTTCTTACATCATAAAATATTGGAATGTTAAACGAGGTTTTTGAAAATACAAGAAATAAACTAAACATGGTTGGCTGTGGATTTTGCTTGGCAAAATGGACACAGGTAACTATGCACCTACATAATGGAACAACACATTCTTGCCATCATCCTAAGCCCCATAAGATACCTTTAGAGGAGGTATTAGCAAACCCAACCGCATTACACAATACGAAATTTAAAAAAGAAATTCGTAAAGAAATGCTTGACGATAAAAAACCTGATGAATGTGATTATTGTTGGAATATTGAGAACGCTTCATATGCTTTTTCAGATAGAACACTTAAATCTTCAGAACCATGGTCTGCACCTTACTTAGAAGACATTTTGAAATCCGGTTGGAAAAATAATTACAACCCAAAATACGTTGAGGTGAGTTTTTCTAACACTTGTAATTTTAAGTGTTCATATTGTGGTCCTCAGTATTCTTCTAAATGGATGGAAGAAATTAATACTCACGGCCCATATAAGACAAGCACCAATTACAACGATATCGAATGGTTTAAGAAAGAGGATACTATGCCGTATTTGGCATCAGAAAACAATCCATATGTTGACGCATTTTGGAAATGGTGGCCTGATATGTATCAAGATTTACACACATTTAGAATCACAGGAGGAGAACCTTTATTAAATAAAGACACCTTTAAAATTTTAGATTATATAATTGAAACCCCAACACCAAATAAGAAATTAAGTTTATGTATTAATAGTAATTTAGGAATACCTAAAAAATTATTTGATGAGTTTGTACTTAAAATTGAGAAAATATTAGATAAAGAATTAGTACATGAATTTATAATTTTCACATCTTGCGATACTTGGGGTACTCAAGCAGAGTACATTAGAAACGGATTTGATTATAATTTATTTAAAGAGAGAATTGATTTCTTACTGGATAAATTTAAACCATTAACAATTGACATTATGTCAACATATAATGCGTTGTCAGTACCAAATTATAAGTATCTAATAGAAGATGTTGTAGAGTTGAAAAGAAGACACCATAATCCATATAGATATTGGGGCTCATCGTTGTTATTAGATTCTTCATATTTAAGATTTCCCGAACATCAATCGGTTAAAATATTAGAAGATAAATGGGTTTCAGCAATTGATGAACAAGCAAAACTTGTTGATTTTTACGAACAAGTAAGAACTGGTGTGGTAGATGGGCATGGATTTACTGATATTGAAATAAATAAAATAATAAGAATAAAAGATTGGTTTACTTCGTCAGAAGGTAATAAAATGATTGATACAAATCGAAAAGATTTTCACACATTTATTACTCAACACGACATTAGAAGAAATACTGATTTTTGTAAAACTTTCCCCGAGTTAGAGGAATTTTACCATAAATGCGGAAAAATATGATATTTAAAAACAAAAAAGCTTACGTAATAAATCGTCATTATGATAACGATTTAAACCCTGAAAGTTACGATTTGGTAACTAATAATGATTTTATATTTGAGGCGACGTTTAAATTAACCAGTAATAAATCAAAAACGTCCGAAAGTTGTGTTATGTCTAGACAAGGATATAACATGGGTATTTACATATACCACTTTAACGATGAAAACTTTATAAAATGGGTATGGTGGGAAGTCGATGAAAAAAACAATCATGTATGTAATGAAATATTTGTACATAAAAAATTCGATTTAACAAATATTACAAACGTAAAAGTTATCAAAAAAGATAATGAATTTAGTTTGTTTGTTAATGGTGAATTTTACGAAACCAAAGAAATTACAAATAACCTGTTTGATTATGCTGATAAATTGATGTATGTTGGCGTTTCCGATCCAAATGGTATTGATAACAATGGATGGTTTAATGGTGAAATTTACGACATCAAGATTTACGATAGTATTGATGAAAACATTAATACGTTATACCTATGGTTTGATTTTGAAAATAATAGCGTTCATAAAATATTTGATAAATCAGGAAATAAAAATGACGGAAATTTGTTTGAAGAATTAATTAAGAAAGTAAAAAAAGACGAAGTTGAAAAAATAAAAAGAGAAATTGAAGAAATTGAAAAAATTATAATTGAAAAAAACACTTTGTTAGAGGAGTTGAAAATAAAATTAGAAGAAAAAAAAAACGAAAAAAAGCAAAAAATAAAAAAAATAAAAGAGTCTACATAGTTGATAGGTATTCAAATAGTAAAACAAATACTAAAAGTTACGAATTGTTAACTGAAGATTTTATATTTGAATCCACATTTAAAGTTGATGATGATAGTATAGATTTGGGAAAAGAATCCTGCGTTTTAACTAGAGAAGGTTTGATTGGTATATTTGTTTTTAACTACAACGATGAATATTTTATAAAGTGGAAATGGATTGAGGTTAATGACGAAAATGAAAATGTGGAAAATGAGATAATGGTGCATACAAAAATTAATACTCAAGTAGATTATAAAGTAAAAGTCATCAAAAAAGATAACGAATTTATTATGTTCATTAATGACAAACTATATGCTCAACGAGAAATAAAATATAAATTATACGATTATGAAGATAAATACATATATGTAGGTTCAGGAAACCCATATTGCACAAATAATAATTATCGTTGGTTCTATGGAACCATTTCGGATGTTAAAATCTACCATAGTTGTGAAGAAACACTTGAAAATATGTTCATATGGTTTGATTTTAAAAAGAGTACAAGTTTTAAAACATATGATAAATCCGGTAGTGGTAATCATGGTTTAATTTTTGAATCGGAGAACATTAGAAGTGAAAAAAGTATTGAGTTTAATAAAGTTGCTAGACCCGCTAAAATTGTATAATTATGAGTTACGTTAGTTTAGATTTTTTGAAGGAAAATTTCTCAAACGAGAAAATTGTTTTTTTTGATATTGGTTGTTGTAATTTGTGGGATACTAAAGATTTTGTTTCAGTTTTACCCGACGCAACGTTTTATGCATTTGAACCCTTAAAAGACTATTATCAAATTAACTTGGAGAGATCTATTGAATACGGCGTTAATTTTTTCAATTACGCAATAAGTGACGTTGATGGTGAAATTCTATTTTACCCATCTGAAAAACAAGGTGAACAAGAGCAACTACAATCAAGTAGTATTTTTAAAGCGACTATTAATAATGTTGTTTCTTATGGTGAACCGTATATGGTTAAATCAGTAACTATTGAAAGTTTTTGTAAGGAACATAATACATCACCCGATTTTATACATATAGATGTCGAAGGCGCCGAGTATAATGTTTTTAGTAAATTAGGTAAACATAGACCGAAAGGCATATGGGTGGAAATGATAGGGTATAGATACTATCAAAATGGTAGAAGCGATAGAAATGGTATTGATAAAATTGATTACGAATTGGATAAATTATTAAGAAGTTACGGATATGAGGTAGCTTTCCAAAGTGATAATGATTCGTTATATTTACATAAGGACGCCGAATTAAAAAATAGAAATTATAAAAATTAGATAATATGTCAAATGAATTAGCAGAATGGAGAGACAAGCACCTAAACTCAATAAGTTGTAGTTTTTGTGCCGCAAAATGGTATAATGCAAGTCTACATTTAGGACATGGATACACCAATTCTTGTCACTTACCTTTACCACACCCAATTGACTTGGAAGAAATCAAAACTAACCCATCTGCGCTTCATAATACCAAGCATAAAAAGGAAATGCGTAGAATGATGTTAACAGGAATTAAACCTGCTGAATGTTCTTATTGTTGGAAAGTAGAGGATATTGGTAGAAATAATATTGCTGATAGAATCTTCAAGAGTCAAATTTATAGTGAAGCCGATATTGCCGCTCTTAAAGATATTCCGTGGGATCAAGACGTACTTTTGAAAACTGTGGAGGTTAGTTTTGATAGAACTTGTAATTTTGCTTGTAGTTATTGTAACGCAGGTTATAGTACTACATGGGGTAAAGACATTAAAACAAACGGAGCCTATCAAAATTTTAAAACAAGCAGCGCAGGCGCATATCAAAGTGATGGTTCATGGTCGGAAGTTTATGGTAAGAACGGCGAGAATAACCCGTACGTAAAAGCATTTTTAGAGTGGTGGCCTGAGTTGTCACAAACATTACAAGAAGTGAGAGTAACAGGAGGAGAACCATCACAAAGTTATAATTTTTGGAGTTTTATTGAAACTGTGAAACAATACCCCTCAACGAATTTGAGGTTGGCGGTTAATTCAAATTTAGGATTAAGTAAAAAATTATTAGATAAATTAATTACCTCAACCCACGAATTAAAAATTAAAGAATTTGACTTATATACAAGTAATGAATCATTCGGTGCACATGCTGAATATATCAGAGACGGTTTAAATTATAAAACTTGGAGAGCTAATTTGGTTACATTTCTTGAAAAAGCTAATTTTAGAGCATTAACAATCATGATGACAATCAATAGTTTATGTTTATTTAGTATTGTTGAGTTTTTTGAGGACATGAAAATACTAAAAAAGAAATACGGAGCACATAGACCTAATATGGATTTAAACATCCTTAGATGGCCTTCTTTTATGTCACCATTAATGCTCCCTGACGAAGTTAAATTAATGTTACGCAATAAATTAGAAAATTGGTATAAGGACAATAAGGATAGTAAATTATTCAGTGTAAATGAGAAGTCTCAAATTGAAAGATTAATAGATTATTTAGAAGTTGTAAACAGAGGACATAACACCACCGAGTTAGAAAAAGGATTACAATTTCATGATTTCAAAAGTTTCTATGTTCAATATGACATTAGAAGAAATAAGAATTTTACAGAAACGTTTCCTGAACTAAAAGAATGGTATGAATCAATTGAAATTGATAACAGCATACCAAAACGAGAAATATTTGACGGAAGTATAACAAATTACGAGGCAGGAGAGTACGTATCAGATAAAGAAAATAATAACAAATAATTATTAATATGGAACAAAGAAAATATCTACCAACATTGGCAGAATTAATTGATAGATTATCAATTTCACAACTAAAAGAAGTGTTCATCACTGATCATAAAGAAGAATACGCACAAGAAATATCCGACATTGTTCATGATGTAGAATTACTCTTAACTCAAACAGAAGGTAGAGTTACCGGTGAACAAATTAGAGCTATCATTGTACTTGCACAAATGAATTTACACATTTGGCATAACGAATCAAATGTCAGAAGCGGTAAAGAAGGTCCAAATGCGTTAGCATTAACACATGGTTTAAATGGTATACGCAACACCGCAAAAAATAAAATTCAAGAAGTAATGGGTGGTAGAAAAGACTATAAAATCGACTGCTTAGCTGCGGAATTTAAAGATTGGAACATAAGTTGGGAAAATAGTAACGAAGGGTAGATGAAAATTTATATATTAGGAGATTCTTTTACTGATAATTTATTTAAAATAGAAATCAATAGAATTAAAAATAATGAAGACGGCAAAAGTCAAATACGTGATTATGTAAATTTTCTTAGAAATAAAAATTTACCAGATCCAATGCATTTTGAAGATTATTTAAAAATGTGGGGACATGAAGTTATAAATTTAGGTAAGGGTGGATGTTCAAACTATTCAATATACCACCAATTTACACAAATTAAAGAACCATTTGATAGGATAATAATTAATTGGACGGGATTTGGTAGATTTGAATGGTATGGTAAAAATAACGAAGTGAATCCTATTACAGGTGGTTTCGATCCTGGTTATAAAATGACAGCGTTTGAAGAAATAATTGCCCAACAAAGCATTGACAGAATGGATAATGAAGTTTTAGTAAAAGAAACAAATGACTTTATTCAATTTTTTGTTAATAAATTTGAGAAATACAAGCCAATTATTTGGGGAAATTATTGTAGAGAAAGAATAAAAAACAATAAAGGTTTTTTTTGGGATGCTTGTAGTGATTTTTATAGAAATTTAATACCTGAATTTGATAAATTAGAAATTGAAGGCGAAACTAATGGGCGCGTGATGGATAAACATTATGGGAGGTATGGTAATTTTTATATGGCATTGGTTTTTGACACAATTTTAGAGCACACAAAAGATATTGAACACGACGGTTATTACGTAAAAGACTTAAACTTAGTCTCAAAAATTAAAGAAAGAATAAAAACAGCAAAACACGATATTCAATGAGAATATTTTTATTAGGGGATTCTTTTACTGACAACATATTTAAAGAAGCGATTTATAAATTAGATAATAATATTGAGTCTGGTGATGGAATTTATCGATACGTTAAGTTATTAAGAGAGAAAAAAATTAAAGATCCATTACATTGGAGTGATTATCTTGAATCATGGGGACATGAAATAATCAATATGGGTGAAAATGGTTGTTCGAACTATTCAATATTTAATCAATTTCCAAGGATTAATTTTAATGATGGCGAAAATGATAGAATTATTTTAAATTGGACTGGTTTAAATAGATTTAATTGGATTGGAAAAAATGGTAATAATATGATTATTACGGGAGGTGCTCAACCGGACTACAACACTAATTTAAAAACTAAAATCCTATGTGATCAATCAGTATATAGAATGGAAAGTGTGGATAATGAACACGGGTATTTAAGGAGAAATACAATTCCATTTATGAATTATTTGATTGGATTACATGACAAATACAAACCTATTGTATGGGCACCTATTGCACAACACAATGTAATTTTTGAAAAAGAAAAATATTTTATTTGGGAGGTTGATAATAATTTTTACAAAAATATAATACCCGAATATAATATTTTAACAATACAAAGTGAAACAAATGGACAAATATTAGACGATCATTATGGAAGGTACGGTAATTTTTATATGGCGTTAGTTTTTGACACAATATTAAAACATACCGAAAATATAAAACATGAAGGGCTTTATATTAAAGATTTTAATTTAATAGATAAAATAAAAGAAAACATTAAAAATAGTAAGCATAATCTTGATAAATTAAATAAGTTAATTTAATAAAGTTAAAAATATCCGAAACAAAAATTTTTAACTTTTCTATGATCGAAAGAACCTAATCCTTGATAGTCAGGATAAACATTTTTAATATAATCAATATATTTTTCATTATAATTATTGTTTAATAATTTTAATGACTTTTCACCTAAAAATTCTGATAAATATTTTTTTGTAAAATTATAGTGAGTTTGTTGTGAAGGATGATGTTCACTAAAATTATCAAATTCACTTATAGATTCATTAAAATCTAACATACTTTCCATTAATTTTATCTTGGGTAGTAGTTCATCATCAATCCCATAAACATCGGGATTTTCAATATAAATTTTATAATCAAGTCCAGCAAAAATTCTATGTGTAATTTTTCTTGCGGACAATATATCCTTCATAATTTTAACAGCAATATAGGAGTCAAACACGCTATATCTTTTTTTCCAAAATTTAGTTCTCACAAATTCAAAATTTTCACGTACTTCATCAGTATCAAAAATACTTGACTGACTAACGTCTAAATCCCCTCTACTGTATATATAATCTTTATTATTAATCGTTACAGGAAAAGAATAACGCCCAAGCCCACTTATTGCAATCATGATTACATCTGTTTCTTCATTAAAATTATAATATGAATCTGCTTCGATAAATCTCTGCATTATTAAATTATTACTTAAACCAGGCATTCCAAGGTTATAAAATTCTTCGAATTCAATGCCAACATAATCTGCCCACGTTGGAGTTTCCCACGATTTTGTAAAACTACAGCCAAACGAAAAAAATCGTTTTTTCATTATGATATTTTTTTATTTAAAAATGGAAATAAAATATTCTGACACCAAAAGTCAGCACCTTTTCTACCAGGATGAAACCCATCCTTATTAAAATATTTCGTATCTTTATCAATTATCAATCTGTCTTCATGAGTTATCTGCATTGAATTTTTTCTTTCAATCCCTAAAAGAGTATGTAAATATTCAAACATACCTTCAGTAATCATATCCTGAAAATTCAATTGCTTATATAGATAATTAATTAATTGATGTTCTTTATTATTTTCAATATCTTCAAAAACATTATCCATAAAAAATTGATTAACAAATTTAACGTTTTTTAATTTACAATAATTTTGAAGCATAACAATATTTTCTAAACTACTATGTATTTTTCCAATTCCGTTATACATGTCACCATCTAATATATAATGGGATTGTACAAAATTTAATTTACAATCACTACCATTAACAGTGAAATACCACCCACCATCTGGATTGTATTCAAATTTACTCCCATTTTCAGTATAAAAATAATCAGGATTGTTCCCTATTTTATTTTTTAAATCTAAAAATTGACTCGACATCCCGCCAACAAACTTAGACCATTCTTTAATCATTTCATTCATTACAAATGGATTATCGATATACCAAGCCTTGCGAAATGTTCCACTCCACATTACCACAACCAATATTTCATCTGGATTTAAACCAGATTCTAATGCCTCAGATATTGATAACGTTACTTTTTTTTGTATTAATTCCTGTCCATTACTTAAGTAACCGGTGTGTTCATATGTTAATTCAGGGTTTTTTTCTTTTAACCAATCAACTAATGGCTCTAACCAATTATCAGATGGACATTGAAAATGGCTAAAACTACAACCTCCTGTTATTAAATGTTTTATCATACTAATTTTTTTATTTTTTATACATAATACAATTCGGGGTATTCTACAATTACATGAATACCACCTTCAATGTACGCATTTTTATAAATCTCCTCAATATTATTTGTATCTTTTAAATCCCAAAATTTGATATTTGTACACATGGATTTAAATTCCTCTAAATAATTACCTCTGTGTTGATGTCCCGGATCTAACGGTTTGTCAGAACCCTTACCTAAGCGAATAATCATATTCGGTTGCCATTTTCCTTGACTCATTATATTAATTTTATCTACGTGATTTAGTAATTGATTTGTAGCGCAAATCAAGAAATCCCATCTTGGATAAAATGTAACCACAAATTGTCCTGCCATAGCCATACCTAATGACATACCCATTTGCGATTCCTCCATCACAGGAAGCTCAATTAGTTTATCTTTAGGGATTTCCCCGATTGTTGTACTCATTGGATTGCCGTGCCAAAGTACTTGTTGTCCAATGAAGACAGTATCGGGTTGTTGCCCCAAGTAAGTCATTGAATTAGTTAGCGCGTCTTTATATAAGCTTGTTTGTACCATCGTTTGTGTTTTTTTCTATTTTTCTAGTTTTAGGGTTAAATGTAACGTAATCTTTGTATACATTATCTACAATAGTATCGTATTCCAAGTATTCAATGTTCTTACCAAACATATCACCATAATCAACATCTTTAGATTCTATTTTTCTAATTACATTATCAGCTATAATTCTGTGACATTGTTTTGATGGATGATGATCTTTAGGTGTATCTTCAAAGTATTCACTATCGCCATTAATATGTAAAAATCTATTTTCATTCATTAATTGTCTTATACAACTATATGTTTTACCATTAAAATCAAAATTCAAATTTCGTTTTGATAACCACTCATCTTCTTGAATGTAAGGTAGATATTCAGTTTCCCAATTCAAAATAACAGTTTTGATACCCTTAGATTCGTAAAATTGTAAATTTTGTTTCAATATTTTAATCCATGTTTTCATATGTTCGTCATACCATTCATCAAAAGTACATTTTTTTTGATGTGCAAGATATTTGTAAAATTTATCATGAGTATCATTTGAATATGTCCTAAACTCTAATAATTCATATTCATTTCCATCATATGGCGATTGGTAAACGTAATAATGTGTATTTCTTTGAGGTTGCGAGGTTTGAAATACGATATATTCAATTTCGTTAAATGTATGGCTAAATGTATAGAACCCCGTGTTAGGTTCAGCTAAACCATGAACACATCTTAGGTAATCGAGTGACGTTTGTTCTGAACCACCGTTTTGTATCATAGAAACCTCAAAGGTATTAAAGTGATTTGCAACTAACCTCGGAAAGTATAATGTTTTTCTAAACGCATTATGTGAATGATTCACTAAATTTGAATTGTAAGCATCTGGAGGTGGTTCCTGTAATGTGGGTAGGTTAGAATAATAATATAATCCTTGTCCCCACGTAAAAGAACAACCAGCAAAAACCATTCCTTTGTAAACTTTATCTATTTTTGTTTTCATATTTCCATGTTTTCATATAATCTAGAATAATCAATTTGCGATGATGCACCACATGTCATACTACATTTAACACATTTACCACCTTCAAATGTTTCTTCCCATTTATCTTTAATTTTTTTATCAAAAAAATCTAAAATATCTTCTATTTTATTTGTGTTTAAATTACAATCGTATTCAAATATTTCTTTTAATTGTACACTATGTTGTTCTGAAGTATGTCCATCTAAATCTACACCGATAAAACAGCAAGGTCTTAGATTACCTTCATAACTTAAAAATATCTCAACCTCACCATTATCTTTTTGTGACTTACATTTTATTTTATAATCTTCAAAATTTGAATATCGCCTATAATCTAAATAAGTTGATTTATTATTACCTATAGTTGTATCTATTTTTTTGGGAACGTTGTCAGGATTGGGATTAAAAGGCATCATAGAATTTGGATAATCACTAGAAGGTTCAATTGTATATTCTAAATTACCCTCTTTGTTGTAAACACCCATAGGTATTGTTTGATTATTTGATGGATCTTCAAAACCCGCAGCTCTTTTAAACCTAATAAATCTAAAACCATATTCTTTAGATTTGTACTTTGCCAAATATATCTCATCTTCATTATGTTTAAAAACTAAGAATTCCCATATTGCATATCCACCATTTTTAGTATAGGCTAATATATTCTCCACAAGTTTTCCCCACTTTACATTTCTTCTATAAATATGGTTAGTATCTTCTAAACCATCTACACTGAATATAACTAAAATATTATCTTTTGCAATTTTTGAAAGTTTACCCATCCTACTCCAAAATTCCATATTTCTCGCCCCACCATTAGTATGAATTTCAATCTTAATATCGTTATTGTTATTGTAAAAATATTCAACAATCTCAGTCATTTCGGTACAGTTAGTTGGATCACCAACATTACCACAAAAATTTATACTACCAATTTTTTTAATAAAATCAAAATCAAACCATTTTTTAATATCTTTTAGTTTAATTTCGCTTAATCTAATTTTAGAATCTAATATCGGTGTACCTTTAATAAATCTAGGACAATTTGGACAAGCTGAATTACATTTAGAAGTCAACTCAATATGTAGATGATATTTTTGTGTTTCTACCCACATATTATTTTAATTTAAAATGAAAAATTTCGCCACCAAAACTGGCAGTTGCTTTGTAATTTGTTATAAACTCAAATCCATTTTTTTCCGCTAACGAAACAATATAATTTTCTTCTTCATGCCCATTAACAATTAATAACAACATATCACCACCTTGAACCATTTTATTGGCTATGTTATCAAAAAATTCAATGTGTATTTTATAACCATCATCACAACCAATTCTTACATCGTCGTCCCAATTAGGATATTGTTCCCATGATGTGTAATCAGTGTATTTAATCTTTGATTCCTTCCAACCATCTAAACTAAAATTATTGGGTGGATTTGCAACAACCAAATCGAATAATTTATTAATTGGTAAATCTTTTATATTGTCACTAACATAAGCAAAAACCTTTTCACTTAAATTATTATTAATACCGGTTTCAATACAATTTTCAATTGCGGGTTGATAGACGTCACTAAAGTATATATTTTCAGCAACACCATTACCCAATATTTCAAAGCCAAGAATACCAAAACCCGCACACCATTCAAAAGCATTTTTATATTTTTTATCTAAAATATTAAAAATTTTTAAATAATCGTCTATAAGTTCCGTTCCACCCCCGTCCAATATGCTCGGATAATTTATTACAATGCCACTTTTTAGTGTTACAGTATAATTTGTAAATCTATCGGAATTTCTTAATTCTTGTAGTGTCATTTTTATTTATTAAATTCATCTTTATTTTCGTTATACCAATTATATGCAATTTTTAATCCGTCCTCTAATGAAGTTTTCGCTTCCCATCCTAATTTGTTCTTAATTTTATTTGAATCAATTTTACGTGTAGGAATCATAGATGGTTTACCAGATATAAATTCTGTTGGAGCATCGTAATCAGCGATTTTTTTCATTAAATCTAAAACTTCTAATACTGAATAGACTTTGTTTGAACCTACGTTATATATTTCAAACATTTCGGTTTCGTTTTCCATAATAACTTGTAATGCATCCACAAAATCACCAATATATAATAAATCTCTTAATTCAGAACCATCTCCCCATACTGGAATTGGGTTCATTTTATCTGCGACTTTACGAATTGTTGCAGGTGTAACGTGACATTTATTGAAATCGTATTTATCATGTGCCCCAAATAAGTTTGCAGGACGAACAACAGTACATTTCATTTTGACTGGTAAGTACTTACCATATAGTTCACACTGAACCTCCGCATACCTTTTCATCCAACCTACAGGGAAGTAAACAGGATACGGTTCATTAAACAAGAAATCAGACTCAACAACAGGCTCATCTCCCTTTGGTGGATAAACTGTGTTAGACGATAAGAAGATGTAATGTTGAACCTTATTTCTCCAACTGGCATCAATCAAGAAGTTATTCATTGCAACATTAGGTGTAACATGTGCTAATGGATCAACAACCGTATCTACAGCGTTAGATGTAGAAGCAGCAGCGTGAAAAACCACATCCACCTCTTTTGTTGCACTTAAACAACCTTCATAAGTTTGTAAATCGTGATAAGTGTAGTGAACACCATCATGAATGGTTCTAACACCCCTTTTATGTAGATTCACCCTTAAATTAGTGTATCCTTCGTTAAGTAATTTTTCGGTTAAGTTTTGCCCAACTAATCCCGAACCACCAGTGATTAATATTCTTGAGTTTTTTTCTATCATTATATTATTTTTTTATTTTTAAATTCTTGCCCTTCTTTTAGGTAAAAAAAGTTAATAAAGGCGTATCTTTTAAAGCCATTTTTAACCATATTTACTTGATGATGAACATCATTTTGGGAAAAATCTAATAAACTAAAAGTACCTAAAATTGGTTTAATAGTGTATTCTTTTTCTGAATTTGTTCTAATAACCAATTCCCCACCACCATCATTATTGTATTCCGTTTCCGAAGAAAGATACATAATAATCACACATACCCTACCAACATTATTTCCGTCTTTGTGATCAATAATAAAATGTCCATCTTCATATAAAGTAAAACCACCAAACCCACCGTTATAATTAATTTCATAATCGGGATAAAAACGATTTAAAATTCTTTTACAAAAATTCATAAAGAACTCAGTATAATTGGGTTCATCTGGTTCTTGGTTTATCTTATATTCAAACCATTTTTGGAAAATTTTTAAATTATTATCTTTAATATATAAATCTCTTTCCCCAACCTCACTTAAAGGTATTCTATGAGCATAATCATCTTCACGATCGCTAATCATATAGCGACAATACAATTCACTATCTCTATTTATTATGGAATATTCTTTAACCTTTTCAGTTACGGCTAACATTTCATTATATTCATCATCATTTATGAAATCCATCATGTTACCAACGTAAGCTCCCTCAGTTATTAAATCATTTGGATGTATTGGTGTAGAATTCATATACGTTTTTTAAAGATTTTTCAAATGTTATTTCGGGTAAAATACCATATTTTATTTGTTTAGTGGTGTCCATTAATCTTTTTAAATCACCATTTGGTTTTGAAGTATCCCACTTTACATTGATATCTTTTTCACTAATTTCAATTATTTTATTAACGATATCTTTTATTGTAACCTCGACACCAGAACCAAAATTAACAACATCGTTAATTTTATCTTCATAAATTTTAATTAAAGCATTTGCAACATCACCAGCATAAACAAAATCTCTTATCGGTGAGCCATCCCCCCATGCTTCAATTTCACCATTTGAATCTACAACCTTTTTAATGGTAGAAGCGATTACCGTTCCGTTTCCACTAAAATCGTCGTATTCCCCAAATATGTTTGCAGGTCTAACAATAGACCATTTTTTATAACCATATTGTACTCGATATGCATCTAATAACAACTCACCCATTCTCTTACTCCATGAAGGAAACCAATCAGATTGTCCGGGAAGTGTTTCCCACACACTATCTTCTATAAATTTTTCAGCAGGAGCATAAACACCAACCGAACTAACAAACACTAACCAAGTATTAGACATAGCACATTGATTAATGATTTCTGTATTAATTTTAAAAGATGGGTAAAGGAAATCAACAGGTTTAGTTTTAGCCCTCATAGGCGAACCTTTAACACCGAATGTGTTAAACACAACATCATAAGATGTATTTAAAAATAATTCTTCCACACCATTTGGCGACGTTAAATCTTTTTTAATAAAACGCCAACCATCCATTGGTAAGAATTCATTTCTATATAAATCAGTACCCACAACTTCGTAACCACTCTCAATGCATTTTTTTATCAGATGAGTACCAACTAATCCACTACAACCCGTTATTAAAACTTTTTTCATTTAAATTAAATTTCTTTTGTACGGAACAACCTCCGTTAATATGTTATTTATTATTTCTTGACTTTCTTTTTCTTCTGCTCTTAATGGTTCAACATAGGTGTCTACGTATTTTTTTAATTGTTGTTGATAAAAATCATCAGGAAAATCTTCGTTTACTCTTCTAAAACCAGTTTGAAATTCAAACTCATAATAACCTGTTAATTTCTTTAAAAAATCTCTGTCACTAGTATCGTGAGTTAATTTTTTTGCTAATTCATTATTTCTGATAAATCTTTCCTTGTTGTTTTTATAAAAATCAATAAAGAACTCTTTATTTTCATGTATTCTTTTTATTTCTTTAACAAATTTAATTAATCTTTCGTGATGATTAAGTTCCAAATCGTAACTATGATCAATCACATCATCGAAGAAGTCAAAACCATATCTTTTTCTCACCGCATGTATATGTCTCGGCGATGCTAATATTAATGGAAATTGATAAGTTACAAATGGTTTAAATGACTTTTCCGAAATATGTACTGTGTTGGAACTGTATTCAGATTCAGTTACAATATTAAAGTATGACTCCATATACGTTGGTTCGGTATACGTATCCCCCCAATAAACACCATCGGTATTTTCTTTATCATCAAACCAACTTTCATTTTCTTCATACATACATTTTTTAATATCAATACTATGAAAATATTCAATTTCTGGTAAATATTCATGTACATCCCACATATCAAAAACATATTGATACCAATTTACAAAATCAAAATTTGATGCATGATATCCACAAACTAAAGACCAATCAACATCATCTAAAATACCCTCTCTTTTCAATAAAGCTAACAAAGCATATCTATGAGGTCTAACTCTTCTATTGTGACACAAGAACATTTTACCTACTTTATTTTCTTTATATTTTAAATTAGGCATCTTGTGAGACATTGCGATGTATATGTGTGTACATACCTTAGAGGTTGAATAAACATTTATATCACTTTTTAATTTTTCTTTATAACTTTGTAAATCAATATTATTATTAACCACATAAATCTGATTTAAATTCACGTCTTGCGATTTCAACCAATAGTGTAAAGATTTGAATGAATGGTAATGTTCGTACTCTTGTTCATTGGCGAACATTACGTAAAAATTTGGATTTCTTTTTAAACAATCGATAACCTCTTTAGGCAACGCTGAGTTACCTTCCATAATTCTTATGTTAAATTGTCCTGGTGTTGTGGTTACAATGTAGTAGAAGTTTTTATTGGGGTAATTGTCCACATCGGTTAGGGGGTACCTTTTAATAAATGGTTCAGGAAAACCTAAAGATCTAACAAAAGAGTCCCTTTCTTGTAAAAAACTTTCATAATAGATATCCCTACAATTCATCTGAATTGGTTCCTTTTTTTCCGCATCCCAAGTGTCGTAAACTAAATTTAAATAAACATTAGATAATGCCTTTGTTTGGCTTAAACCAAGAAAGAAATTGTGATCATATTCATTTTTGTAATTAGCCAAATATTCAAAGTTTTTTATAAATCTTTCTTTATTTGATTTGTAAAAATTTATATAATATTGTTTATTATTATTTATGTTTCTAACTTGCTCAAAAAAAGCCATTAATCTATCCCTATCGTCTTTTATGTCATCATAACCATGATTCAAAATATCATCAAAAAAATCTAAACCGGGATATGCTGCTCTAAAATATTTTATATGATTATGTGATGCTAAAATAAGTGGGAATTGATAGTAAAAAAATGGTTTAAATGATTTTTCAGTTATATGAATATCTTCACCAGTGAAATTAGTTTCTGTTGTAATATTAAAGTATGAATTTTCAAAAGTCTTAGGTTCATTTGGTAAATCTTGAGCATTTCTGTTGTCTAGTCCACTATACTCAATTTCATATTTACCTTTTTTAATATCAAGAGATGTAAAATAACTTATTTCATCGTTCAAATTTAATACATCATCAAAATTAAAAACATCCTTAAAAAGGTATTTTCTATCATTAAAATCCCACCCACATACTAAAGACCAATTTGTGTCGTCTAAGATATTGTATTTTTTTAATAAACATAAAATAGCATATCTATGAATTCTTGGAGAACGGTTCATACATAAAAAAAACGAACCGGGTTCTTTGTCCTCAACAAAGTTTACCTTTTGTCCATATTTTAATGCTGTTGACATAGAACGAGCGGTATGCACATTAATTTCAGAACCTAATTCAATTTTATGTTCAGGTAATTTTTCGTTATTATGAATATACCAAACTTTACGCTGTTCCATTTTTAACGATCTTACAATATTAGTTAATCTCTCTAACCCTTGCTTTTTTTCAAATTCACATTCGTTCATTATGATTAGATATAGATTATCGTATTTTTTTACTTTTTCAATTACATCTAAATCAACTGGTAAAATATCATTGGCAAAAAATCTATTATTAAAGCAATTAATATTCCATACATGATAGAAAAAAACTTCTTCAGGATATTTTTCAACATCCTCCATTCTCCTGTTATTAATTTTCACATCAGCAAAAACTTTCATAGGATCGGTTGAAATACGCCAAGTCGTACCTTCTATGTCATCTGGATGGGAATATGTCTTTAACCTATTAGGTTTAGGTTCATTTTTTTCCTCATCCCATACATCATAAACAAAATTTAAAATACAATCCATTTTCCTGTTCCGTAATGCGGCCATTGTTTTTTATAGTCATACCAAATAACATTTTCCGGTACTTCCCTTTTTTTATTATTCCAAGTTGCCTCTGTTGGAGTATTAGTTGACACACCGTTATCTTCAACAACAAAAACGATTGGCAAATTATAATTAGTTACATATTTGTGCATTTCATAGAAGCCACCAGTTTCAAAAGCCATATCACCAATAAAACACCAAACTTTATCGTCTTTACCTTCTCTTTGATTCGCCAATGCTACACCTGTCGCAATTGGAATAATAGCACCAACAATCGCTGATGCATAAAATCTGTGTTCTTGACTAACAATTGTAATGGATCTTCCCTCTAAAATTTCTTGTTCTAACCATTCGGAAGGTACACCTTTAATTAATGCGTGGTAATGCGAACGCCAAGTTGAAAAAACCCAATCTGTGTCCTTTATTCTTTTACCAATTTCAATTAATTCATCTTCATTCCCACCACTAAGGTGAATTGGTCCGCGAACTTTGCCTGCTTCCCAATGATCTGCCATCTTCTTTTCAAATTGTTCTAAACCTGCTTTATCCCATGACGATTGTTTTACTATGGGATATTGTTCTAAATTTTTTATCATCTGTCTCTTTTTTGTAATATTGGATTATTTGTCGGCCATTCCATTTGATATTCAGGATCATTCCATTTAACCACACCTTGCTCATCCGCATCCACATAACCATCCCTATAGAATAGATTATAATGGAACATACAATCGGTTAATGCGTAATGTCCATTAGCAAATCCAGGCGGCACTAATACTTGTTGTCTGTTACGTTCAGAAATAATGAAAGATTCCCATTCCCCGTATGTTGGGGATTTTAATCTTACGTCTAAAACAACAAGGTATATGTCACCAACAACTGCTTGAACTAATTTCCACGTTTTATTATCCCAATGCAAACCTCTTAGCACTCCCTGATAAGAACGAGAAAATCTACCGTGTATCTCATTACCTTCACCTATTTTGGTGACAACGGGGTGTTGACTTGAATGAAACGTAGTGAAAATTTCACCCCTGTATTCTCTATAAATTGAAGGCGTGTAAATTGACACATCGTAACCAAATTTTTTTGAAGGAGTAATTTGAAACTCATCCCATTTTTTACTCATATTATGTATGATTTGCGTATCCTAAAGGAAAACCATTTCTAAATTCAGCACCCATTCTTGGTACTATCATTTGGTATGCCATTATTAATTCTTTAATTCCCATATCCACTGTCCACATTGGTTTCCATCCTGTTGACTCTACTTTAGCGTTAGAAACGATATAATCTCTTTTATCCGGGTCTTCATAGTAATCATTATAAGATATTGCAAAATCTTTTACAAATAATTGTATTTTTTCTAACAATTCTTGTTTACTTAAATTAGCATCACTTAAACCAACATTAAACACTTCACCTTTATAAGTTTTATAATTTTCTAACATAAATAAAAAAACCGATGCAACATCTTGAATATGAATAAAATTTCTCTTAAAATTCTTTTCGAAAACAACAATGTATTTGTCGGTAATGGCTTTATATGTGAAATCATTAACTAACAAATCAGTCCTCATTCTTGGCGAAACACCAAAAACAGTTGCTAATCTAAATATAATTGCATCTGTGTTAGATTTAAGAAAATTTTCAGCATCACATTTGGTTTTACCATACACCGATATTGGATTTAATGGCGATTCTTCAGTACATTCTGTTTGATTGACACCAATACCATAACCGCTATTTGTGTTTGGGTAAAGTATTTTCTTATTTTTACCATTTGTAAATTTTACTATGTTAAAAATTTGTTTAAAATTAATTTCATCAGCTAATTCAGGTTCCGCAGCACAAGCAGGGAACCCAACGATTGCCGCTAATGGTATAATAACATCATTTTCATTGCATAATCTTTCTAATAAAGCTTCATTACGAACGTCACCATGTATAAACTTAAAATTGGGATTAGAAGTGTAAGATAAAAGCGAAACTTGATTAAAAATTAATTTATCAAGTACGGTAACCTTGTAACCATTGTTTAGTAATTTACCTGTGATAACAGAACCCAAATATCCTGCTCCGCCTGTGATTAATATATTCATATTGAGTAAAATATAAGTAAAATTTTTGAAATATAGAACTAATTGTGTCTTTTTTAATGATTTTAATTTATGGACCAACAAAAGATTGTAATGCAAACCTTCTAAAGTCATTTTTAACCATCTCAATTGAATGTCCTACGTTAAATTTGGTGAAATCCATTATGGCATAATTTCCGTAAACTGGAATACATTTTTCAAAAGGCTCTTCAAACTCAAGAATTTGTTTCTCATTTGTTTTTATTTTATGTCCTAAAAACAATTCACCACCATCACCTTCTTGATATGTGGTGGGATCTGCAAAATACATGATTAAAACACAAGCCCTGCCAGGGTTAATACCATCAAAATGGACTTCCGAAAAATCCCCATTGTCGTATACACTATATCCTGTGGCAAGTCGAAATGTTTCCTTTTTTTCCATTAATTTAGGATATATAAGCGATGTATGTTGTCTAATTACATTTTCAAAGAAATCGTGCATTTTACGAACCTTATTTAATTCATTTTCATCGTAAGCAAAATTTTCAAATTTTAACCTACCCCATTGTTGTGTGGTTCTTATCTTACCACCTCCATGGATTACTTTTTTAACAAAATCCTTTCTATTTTGGGCATTAGTATAAGCGACTTCTTGTAATTTTTCCTCATCGGTGGGAGTCGGTCCATTGTAATTTGGTAAATCTAAATAACTTTCAGGGTTATTTTGTGCAATGTAATTGTGCCTGTAACAATAATGTTTATCTTTTTCTATTGCAGTACTTTTAAAGTATTCACTCCATTCAAAAAACTCCTCTTCTTTAACGCCAGTTAATTCATTGAAAAATTCCTTAAAATTACCAATATGATAACCATTAACATTTAAATTTTCAAAAATCTTTTTGTACATGTATATTTTTATTTATAATTATTTTACTTTATGATAAAAAATACATATTTTAATCCATATGTCAATAGTAAATAAAATATCTAAGAAACTTTTAGTTACGAGTGGTTGTAGTTTCACCGACTCAGGATATTCATGGGCTTATCAGGTAGCAAAAAAATGTGATTTTAATATTGATAACATCGCTTTAGCGTCCCAAGGAAATGGTTTAATTTCAAGAAAATTAATAAATACATTAGAAAAATATCCAATATCATATCAATCAGATGATATAATTGTGGGTGTAATGTGGTCTGGAATAAATAGATATGAAAGAATTATTGAATCAGGAGATGAATACGTAGGTCCACCTTACTTAGAAAGAAATCCAACTTGGAGCGTTTACCAAGACAAAACACGAGGAAGATGGCGAATTATGAGTCCTGAGTGGGTTAGATCGGAGGACTGTTTAACATACTACGAAATATTTAACAATGAAATTTCATCAATGGTACAAACGATAGAACATATATTAAGAACGCAATGGTACTTAGAATTTTGTAATATAAAATATTTTATGTCGACATTCATGAATATTTTTTCGGACGAGAAAATTATGAACCATCCCGAAGTAAAATATCTTTATGATATGCTTGATAGTTCTAAATTTTTACCAATAGAAGGTTTTTACGAATGGAATAAAGAACACTATTCAGCCGAGGGTTTTGACGATATAAAATTGGACTGGCATCCAAATGAATTTGGTAATTTAAAACTTACCGAAGAAATAATAATACCCCATTTATTAAAAAACCATATAATTTAATAATGAGCGAAAATAAGATTTTTATTGCTGCGGGAAGTGGGTTAGCCAATAATAAAAATTGTTGGCAATACATTTGTAAAGAAAAATTGAATCATAATCTTATTGATTTAACCGAAGAAAAAATTGGTAATGCTTTAATATCCAGAAAAGTAATATATAAAGTTAATGAATTAATCAAAACACATAAAATAGAAGACATTGTTGTGGGTATCATGTGGACAATACCTCAAATACAAGAAAGGTATGTGAACGATATTAAAAATGATAGCTACATGGGTAAAACTGAAAATAATTTAACAAGTGTTGTTGATAATATAAAAAATTGGAGGACATTGAATTTTGAAAACATATCATCTTCTGAAGATTGTGAATTGTTTTTTAAAATTATTCATAATAAGTTACAATCATATGTAATAAGTACGGAACATATATTAAGAACACAATGGTTTTTAAATAGATTAGGGGTTAGATATTTCATGACGTCACATTTAAATATTTTTCACAATGAAAAAAATTATTTGAAAATGTATGATATTTCAAAATTAACAGATTATAAAAGAAAAAGTTATTCTCTAAATATATTATCTTACAATGAAATTAATTACTTATATGACATGATAGATAAAAAGACATTTTTACCTATATATAGTATGTTAGATTGGGTACAAGAAAACTATCCAAATGATGGATTTGATGATTCTGAGAAATTAAAACCTAATGATTTTGCTAATCAGAAATTCACCACCGAAGTAATTATCCCCTTCTTAAAAAAAACATATAACATGGAATCAAATCAAACACAAAATTAATTTAATATGTATATAATAGGAATTTCAGCATTTTACCACGACTCCTCTGTATGTTTATTCAGAGATAATCAATTAATATTTGCATGTGAAGAAGAAAAGTTCACAGGTATTAAACATGATGATTCATTTCCGGTCAAGGCGTTGGAATATATCTATAAACAATATAAGATTACACCTAAGAATCTACAAGCGGTTTGTTATTATGAAGATCCACAATTAAAATACCAAAGAGTAATAGAAAACATCAAACCTCAATGGTTTAAGAATCCATTATATTCGTTGAAGTCCTATTTAAAAATACGTAATAACGTAAAAGAAATAGACAAGAAATTAAAAGAGATTTGTCCAACCGTATTCTATTCAACTCACCACGAAGCACATCAATATTATGCACATTATACATCACATTTTGAAGAGTCGACTTGTTTATCGGTTGATGGTGTTGGTGAAACTGATACAGTATCATTAGGTGTTGCTGATTATAATGGAATCAAATACAGTTCACTTGCAAAGTATCCACATTCAATGGGTCTTTATTACTCCGCATTGACCTCATATTTAGGATTCAGACCAAACGAAGGGGAATATAAGGTAATGGGATTAGCTTCCTATGGTGACCCTCAAAAGTACATTAAAGAGGTACGTGATTTGATTTCATTTAAAAGTGGTAAGTTAGTATGTAATATGGATGTATTTTGTTGGAATAAGACCGATAAATCCATGTTCAATGAGAAACTTGCGGAACTATTAAGTGTTCCACAAAGATTACCGGAAGAAACATTGGAACAAATACATAAAGATTTAGCAGCATCTGTTCAATTAAGATACGAAGAGGTACTGTTTGATATTATCAAATCAATTAGACATGTAAGTAAAAGTCCAAATTTAACATTAAGTGGTGGTTGTGCATATAATGGAACAGCTAACGGTAAAATTATCGATAAAACACATTTTACACACCTTTGGATTCCACCGGCACCATCCGATGCAGGATCTGCAATTGGAGCGGTCGTTCATTATTTAGTTAAAGAACGTAAAATAAGAAGTAAAATTACAAGAAATCCATTTTTAGGTCCCGAATATCTTTATAATGATATATTAAATGCTATTAGTGGTTCAAAATTTAAAGTTTACAAAAATGAACAACAATTAAGGGAATATGTTGCTAAACAACTAAATGATGGTAAGGTTGTTGGTTGGTTTCAAGGACATATTGAATTTGGTTCAAGAGCACTTGGAAATAGATCAATATTGGCTAACCCCACCATTGACGGAATGAAAGATAGAATTAACAAAGTCATTAAAAAAAGAGAAGGATTTAGACCTTTTGCACCAATGGTTACCAAAGAGAAACAGGAAATTTACTTTGAGATGACGGATGATGTACCATATATGAATCAAGTAGTTAAAGTCAAAGAAGAATATAGAAATATTTTAAAAGCGGTAACTCATGTAGATGGAACAGCTAGAGTACAAACGGTATATAGATACACCGCAATTCATGATCTATTAAAAGAATTTGAAAAGGTAAGTGGGTACCCTATTCTTTTGAACACATCTTTCAACGTTAAAGATAAAACAATGGTATTAACCCCTAAAGACGCGGTAGACACATTTTACGATACTGATATGGATTTACTGGTAATTGGTAATTATTTAATATATAAAACAAAATAAAATGAAAAAATTGATTAATTGGGTAAAGAAGTACTTTGCCGACAAGAAAAGAAAGAAAGAATTTAAAAAGAAATTAGAAGAACTACGTAAAAGAGATCCATTTATTTATAACCATTAAAGTGATAAAAATCATATAAGAAATATTTGGTTTTTTGGAATTATTAATGTATATTTTAGTATTATGATATATTGGTTCACGGGGCAACCCGCATCAGGTAAAACTACGTTAGTAAACAACCTCCTAACCCATTTTGGTAAGGAGAACACTATTATTATAGATGGTGACGATTTAAGGGACATATTCCAAAATAAGGACTATTCTGAGGTGGGGAGGAGAAAAAATATTGAAAGAGCACAAGATATTGCTCAATTTTTGAATAAAAAAGGGTTTACGGTCTTGGTGTCATTAGTTTCACCATATAAAGACCAAAGAGAGGACTTTAAGAATAGAGAGGGAGTTGTTGAGGTTTATGTTCATACGACGGAGGATAGAGGTAGAAATCAGTTTCACGTTGAGAATTACGAACCACCTACCGAAAACTTTATAGATTTGGATACAACGGATAAAACTGAAACGGATTCTTATTATGAAATATTAAAAAAATTAACACTATGAGTAAAAAGTACGCGATGTATGTGGGTAGATGGCAAAATTTTCACGCTGGACATAAATGGTTAATTAACCAACAATTAGAAAAGGGGAAGAGTGTGTGGGTGGCCATCAGAAATGTGGAAACAGACGAAAACAATCCAAAAACAGCACAACAAGTTATGATGGATTTGGCTGAAGAACCCTTCTTTAAAGAAAATTCACATAGAATTAACATATCTATTATTCCTGATATTGAGAGCATTAATTATGGTAGAGGCGTTGGATATGATGTCATTTATCATGAACCACCTGAAAATGTAGCTAAAATTAGTGGTACGAGTATCAGAAACGGGTATATTGACTCCAATGGTGATATTATAGAATATACTAATATGAATGACAAATGATTGATTTTAATTTCAAATATTACGAAACATACAATGTTACCAATATATTAAATCAATTAACCGATTTAGATTGGAATGAATTTACATATAGACAAAAAACATTTGACGCTCACTCAGAAACATTGACAATTCCCATTTTATGGGATAACGAAAAAACACAATTAAAATATTGGAAAGATTATAATAATTTTAAAAATGATTTGGATAGTATTGGTAATATTTTAACAACAAAAATAGGGGAAGGTCATATTGAAACTGCAATTCTAATAAATTTACCAAAATCTAAAAAAATAAATACCCACACTGATGTTGGTACTTATTTTGTGGATAGAAACAGAATACATATACCAATTATAACTAATGATATGTGTATATTTGAAGTAAATGGGGAAAAAGTTAATATGAAGAAGGGTGAAATTTGGGAAATAAATAATAGTGATAAACCACATTCAGTTATTAATGACGGAGAAGTCGATAGAATTCATTTATTAATTGATTGGAAAGTATCCAAAAAAACCAAAACATTGTTATGATTGTAGAACGTAAACGACATATTGCCAAAACAATATCATATCGTGTTATAAGTACTCTAATTGGGTTTTTAATCATATGGTGGGTAAGTGGATCAATTAAGGTTGGTGCGGCTTTTGGAACGGTAGAATTGATATATAAACCCATTCAATACTATATTCATGAAAGAATTTGGTATAAATGGGTAAAATTTGGACTAAAAGATAAAAAATAAGTATTTATATATAAATAACAAAATAATATGAGAACAGTATTAATCGGGTCGGATTTTGTGTACAATAAAGATGGTAGTTTAATACCAATTGAAATCAACACGGCAGTTGGTTGGCATTCTATAAAATTAGAAGATGATAGTGAGATAATAGATTTAACAAATTTAGAAACATTTATAACTGAAAATAGTATAACTAAACTAGTATATATTGGCCAATTAAATAGATTAGATAAGGAATTTAAAACATTGACATCCGGTTCATCTATTAGTTATGAATTTTATTTTGTGGAAACGTCCGCAATAACTATACCATTCGTAGAGGATAATGATGAAACATTAATTATCAGAAGTGCCTATGACACAACGGCATTGGTCGATGATACTTATTGTAGGGATAAAGTAAATTTTATGAATCTAATAAAAGATTCTTCCTTCGGTTCTCAATTTGCATATAAAGACGTAGACGGAATTTTGGTTAATAACATCACTAAAATTAATGATAACGGTCAACACCCAAATTTCGTATTAAAATATATTACTCCGGGTTATAGAGAAACGTTATATCCAAAATTATATAAAGTATCAAATCAAGAAGAACTAAATATAGTTTTGAATAATATTGATTCAAATTGTTTTTTAATGGAATTTCATTTTGATAATGAAAATTTATATCAACGACACATTCAAGTAAAACGAGAATTATCAATATTATTTCCCCCAAATTTAGAATCAATTTCTATTGGAAATTATACTACATTTTGTACGGATGATGTTGATGAAATATCAGTATATAACGAAGAAACATTTGAGTTAACCTCATCAAAAAATCCATATATTTCATCTGAAGGAATTATTGGTACACCAAAATTGTTAGATGGTGATTTAGTTATTATGCAAGATGGAACAACAAAAACCGCAGAAACATTGGAAGTCGGTGATTATGTAAGAACAATAGAAATACCAAATCCAAATAATTTGGATGAAAGTGATGAAACAATTGATTATGGTATTACATTTGAAACACTACAATCAGGTAGTACATATTCTTCGAATAGAATTACTGGAATTAAACATCAAAATGTATTGGTACACATCACAAAACTAACTTTTACAGATGGAAGTGATTGGTTTGATACTGAAGCGTCTAGATATCTTTCTATAAGAGATAATTCTACCAGATTTTTAGGTTTATACGTTGATGTAAACGACGCAGACTCTTTACAAATAGGAGATATAGTAGTTTTAGCGGATACTGCAAATGAAACTAGTCCGACATTTGTACAAAAAATAGTAAGTAGTATTGAAACTGTGAGACAATTTTTTAGTGGATATG
>Ga0214919_10000732_pt1 | contig 56201 bp, 51 predicted proteins | sample LL1503_MetaG_FD_177994 | JGI IMG/M metagenome (GOLD analysis project Ga0214919, IMG submission 177994) | Freshwater microbial communities from Lake Lanier, Atlanta, Georgia, United States - LL-1503 | ecosystem: Environmental > Aquatic > Freshwater > Lake | place: USA: Georgia | collected... | reverse complement strand
CAATTGATTGCTGAATCCATTCGAAGCGTTGGTCCAGAGCCCACACGCGCCAAACTGGTGGCCTTGCTCAACGCAGGTTTCCAAGTTGACACCAAGGGTGTTTCCTCTCCTTTGAAATACACCAAGGATGATCACCGTGGCTTGGTGGGCTTGCGGACCTATAACTACGACTTCCAAAGCAAAAAGTTCAAGCCATTTGGTCAGTATGCTGATTACGATAAATACTTGAAATAAAAGATAAATGACTTGCCTTCACCACGAGGGCGGCAGTTGAAACGGGTGCAATAGCACCCGTTTTTTTTGCTCTAGCAGCCTCAAAAAACCTCACCCACTAGGGAATCACCTGTCTCCAATGTGATTATTGTTTTGATCAAAGATTGTAAAAATCATTGCTTTGTTGAACGCCCATGTTCTGTTTATGTTGGTTCAAAAGGAATTGAAATGTTCAAATTATCCATTGTGAGTCTTTCAGTCAGCTTGGTTGTGATGGCCAGTGGGTGCGCCATGCTCTCGCCTAAGGGTGAAAAAATAAGCGCAGAAATTCGCACCACGTCTTATGGTATTCCTCACATTCAGTCAGATTCAGAGACTGGGATTGGATATGGTTATGGCTACGTCCTTGCAAAAGACCACGGTTGCAACTTGAACGAAATGCTGATGACGGCCAGAGGTGAGCGATCCAAATACTTTGGACCGAATGGGAAAAGTGCTTCGGGCCAAGACAACTTAAGTTCTGACGTCTTTCATAAATGGATCGGCAGTGACGAGAGAGTTGCTGCTTTTTGGAAAGCACAGCCCCCAGAAGTGAAACATGTTTTCGACGGTGCAGCCAAGGGCATTTCTCGCTATCTTCGTGATCACACACCAGAGCAACGATCTCCGCAATGCGCCAAAGGACCTTGGTTGAACAGGGTCAGCGCGGACGATTTAGCCAGGCACCACCTAACAGGCGTTGTAGGTCTTAGCCTAAGTAGCAAAGACATTGCCACTGCGGTCGCTACAGCCAGACCTCCAAGCACGACAAGCAGTGCAGCAGAGTTGGACATGGACCAGCGGAAAATTGCAAGTACTTTGCCAGAGCTTCCAGAAGAACGTGCCAGCAACGCTGTAGCGTTTGGACGGGAACATACGCGCAATGGCACAGGTATGCTTTATGGCAATCCCCATCTGTTTTGGCAAGGCAGTACACGCTTGCACATCGTTCATTTGAAACTGCCAGGCAAATACGATGTTTTAGGTTCTACGTTGCCGGGTTACGTTTTCCCCTTCGTAGGATTCAACCAAAATGTTGCTTGGACAGGCACCATTTCATCCATCCAACGATTCAATTATTTTGCGCTCAAACTGCACCCGCAAGATCCAACTCAATATGAGCTAGACGGCAAATTTGAAAACATGAAACCTGTTCGGGTTAAAGTTGAATCATTGGCAGAAAGTGGCTCGTCTACTTCCACTGAACACACGGTTTGGGAAACTCGTTACGGACCTGTATTGGCCATGCAAGGCCCCTTCGCTTGGACTAAGTCACGGGCATTCGCAATTCGCGAGGTCAATTTTGATAACTTCCGAGTTCTGCAGCAATACCGAGACATCAGCATGGTAAAGAGCACGGAAGATCTCAAGTCTTCCATGACTCGCATTCTGGGAAGTTATGTTTTGCAAGTGACCTCAGCCGATGATCAAGGCAAAACCTTGTTCAGCAACATCACGCCAGCTCCCAATTTAAGCGACTCGCAACTAGAAGCATGTGTGGTACCAGAGTTCAAACCCTTGATGGCTGCTATGGGAACCTATCCTAAAAAAGGCCCTGGCATTCCTGTGCTCGATGGTTCTAGAAGTTCTTGCAATTGGCAAGTCGCCCCCAACTCGTCATTCCCAGGTCTTGTGCCAGCTGCGAACATGCCGCACTTGCAGCGAACTGATTTTGTTCATAACTCAAATGACAGCTCTTGGTACACCCAGCCAAAGCAGCCCTTGGTAGGATTTCCACAAGTTGTCAGCCGCTCTGATATTTCTCTGGGCTGGCGCGCAAGAATGAACCTGACCCAAATCAATGAGCGCTTCACCGCCAAAGATGGCATGAACGCAGACGGCAAAGTAGACCCAGTGAGTTGGATCGAATTGGCCATGCGACACCGAGTTCTGACAGCTGAGCGGCATTTGGATGAAATTATTTCAGTCTGCTCACAAAACTCTGACCTCCAAAATGCCTGTGAGATTTTGAAAAATTGGGATCGCCGCGCAGAACTAAACAGTTCTGGCTATTTGTTGTTTGAAAAAATTTGGCTGGGAATTGCCGCCCTTGGAGACAACGCATGGACCCCCTACGATGCAAAGGATCCATTGAGTACCAACATGCGTTTGCGCCTGTCTGACAATGCGGTACGCGATCAAATCACCAAAGTTTTTTCAGACATTTTGAAAACATTTGAACAGCAAAAAATGCCCTTGAATGCTCAATTAAAATATTATCAATTTGTCATGCAAGGTACCCAACGCATTCCAATTTTTGGTGGCCCCGAAGGTACCGGAATTTACAATCGCTACGATGCCATCCCGTACACAGCTTCTGACGCAAAACCAGGTGAACGCAGAGCAATTGGGGGAGGTACGCACATTCAGTCGGTGGAGTTTGGTCCTGAAGGCCCTCGAAATTGGAGTTTCTTAGCGCAATCTCAATCAGCCGATCCTCGCTCCCCTCATGTCGACGACCTGACACAACTGTTGGTCAAGAAAACCCCCGTGAGTTTCCCATACCTCGAGGATGAAATTTCTCGAGATGCAAATCTAAAAACTTTGAAAATTTCTGAGTAATTTGAAATTCAAATTAAATTTTGAAGTGACTGCGCGGCCTCCTGCAACACAGGGACCACGCGGTTGACCACTTCATCGGAGGGTTGCCCCTGAATGGGCATGAGCACACTCAATGCACCCAACAAATCTCTTTTCGAATCACGCAGTGGCACAGCTATTCCCCTGAACGACAAATCAAACTGTTGCTCAGACAATGCCCAGCCTTGCTGCCGAATGCGTTTCAGTTCTTTCTTTAATTCCGCTACATCCACAATGGTGTAGGGGGTGTAGGCGGGCAAGTTGTTCGTGGCCAACCACGTTTCCAATTGGCCCTCGGTTAAATTAGCCAACATCAACATGCCCGCCGAAGTCACATGCCCTGGCACGCGCGCACCTAAAACGAAACCTGAACTCATGGCACGGTTAGGTCCGTTTCTTGAGACGTAAACCACCTCACCCTTGTCCAGCACTGACAAATAAACCACCTCTTGGAGGCTGGCAGAAATTCTTTGAAGCACAGGTTGCACAATGCGTGGCAAACGCGCAGAGGACAGATAGGATTGACCCAAACGCATGATGCGAGGGGTCAGCCAGAAGTGTTTGGTATCGCCACTCACATAGCCCAGATGCTGCAAGGTCAGTAAATAGCGTCGAGCAGCCGTTCGAGACAAGCCACATCGCTCTCCCACCTGCTGAGCCGTCATGCGCGAGTGATCTTCGTCAAAGACTTCAATCACTGCCAAGCCCCGCTCCAAGCCAGCAATCCAATCACGAGCCAACAAATCACCAGCAACAGCTTCTTTGGGCTTGTTTTGAGTTAAATCAAGCTTCACAGCACCTCTCCATGATTACCCTATATTCGTACGATGATCGAACAACTTAGTTCAATCATCGCACAATTCTGGCGCCAAGGGTCGCCGGGTTACGCTTTGACTGAGTACATTTCAGGGTTGCTCACAAAAGTTACTTGAACTTTTAAGTACTGGTGTGTTCACTCATCGTCAGGCCGTTTGTCATGGCCTGGTATTTAAGACTCAAGGAAATGAAACTATGTCTATTCAGAAATTGACCCGCATTGCATTGGCCACCCTCATCACAGCAGGTACTGCCGTGGCACAAGCCCAAGATATCAAAATTGCCAACATCGTTGAAATGTCAGGTCCTGGCACAACTTCAGGTGTGATGTTCAAACAAGGCGTTGAGATGGCCATCAAGGAAATCAATGCAGCAGGTGGCATCTCTGGCCGCAAAATCAGCTACACCTCAGAAGACACTCAGTCCAATCCTGGTGTTGCAAAAGGCTTGACGCAAAAAGCCGTAGACAACGATGTGTTTGCCATCATGGGCCCCGTTTACTCAGGCTCCATCATGGTTTCCATGACTGAAAGCAAGCGCGGCGAAATCCCTAACTTTACAGGTGGTGAAGCAGGCGCCATTACGCAGCAAGGTAATCCTTGGGTTTTCCGAACAGCCTTTGGCCAAAGCGTTTCATTCCCTAAGGTGGCTCGTTACATTCAGACCAAATCTAAAAAGCTGGCTGTCCTTTACGTGAACAATGACTTCGGTAAAGGTGGCCAAGCCACCATCAAACAGTTGCTCGCCACAGGCCCCACACAAATCGTGAGCGAAATTTCCACCGAATCAGGTCAGGTTGATTTCTCTGCGGCCGTGATTCAAGCCAAACAATCTGGCGCTGATGCATTGTTCGCTTACACCAATGAAGAAGAATCAGCTCGTTTGTTGCGAGAATTGCGCAAGCAAGGCTGGAACAAACCCGTCATTGGCGAAACCGTGTTAACCAGCGCCAAAGTGGTTGAGCTGGCAGGTGAGGCTGCAAATGGCGCCGTAGCGCACGTGGGCTTGACTGTTGAGGCGCCTCAGTTGCAAGCATGGGGCAAGCGCTACCAAGCAATGTACAACTCAGTTTCAGACCACAACGGTGTGAAAGGCTACACGGGTGTTTACGTGCTCAAGGCCGCGATCGAAAAATCTGGCAAAGTTGACCGCAAAGCCGCCGCCGCCGCCATTCGCAACAGCTGCTTCTCTGCCAAGCAACATCCTGGTGTCTTGATGGACGTTTGCTTTGACGACAAAGGCGACATTGACCGCGAAAGCTTCATCACTGAAATTCGCAACGGCAAAACGGTGGTGGCCGAAACATTGCCGCCATTGAACAAGAAGTAATTTAGCCGCGTCAACTTTGTATTGGTACTTGAAATGTCCGACATGCGATTTGTATTAGCGGGAGTCATGGGTTGGCCCGTGGCCCACACGCGATCTCCCGCCATTCACAATCACTGGATTGCCAAGCACGGCCTCAAGGGCGCCTATGTGCAGTTGCCAGTTCAGCCTGAAAATCTGGAAGCTGCAGTCCGCGGGCTTTCAGCTTTGGGCTTTGCAGGTTGCAACGTGACGGTGCCTCACAAAGTTAACGCCATGAAACTCATGGACGAATTGACGCCCGCAGCGCGTCACATTGCCGCCATCAACACCATCGTGGTGCGCCCCGATGGCAGTTTGCTTGGCGCTAACAACGACGGCATTGGCTACATCCAAAGCCTTCGCGATGCCAACTCCGCATGGCGCGGTGACGTTGGCCCCGCATTGGTTCTGGGTGCCGGTGGCGCTGCCCGCGCCATAGTAGTGGGCTTGTTAGCGGAAGGCGTGCCGGAAGTTCGCATTGCCAATAGAACACCTGAACGTGCTCAAGCATTGGTCGATGCCTTTGGACCTCGCGTGAAAGTGATTCCATGGGAAGAACGCAATGATGCCATGGCCGATGTGAAGTTGTTGGTCAATACCACCACGCAGGGCATGCATGGACAAGCTGCTTTGGATGTGTACCTCGATGCGCTGCCAGCAAGTGCCATGGTGTCTGATGCCATTTACATTCCCCTTGAAACGCCACTGTTAGAACAGGCGCGCAAACGTGGACATCTCACCGTCAATGGCTTGGGCATGTTGCTTAACCAAGCCGTACCCGCTTTTGAGGCTTGGTTTGGTGTTCGACCCGAAGTCACGGCTGAATTACGAGCCGCCGTTCAAGCTACTTTCTAATTTCAGGTTGTCAGATGAACATCTTCGATCAACCCAAGATCGATGGACATTGTCATGTCCTCGATCCGCAGCGTTTTCCTTATTCTGCCGATGTGAGCTATCACCCACAGGGCCAAGAAATAGGCACAGCTGACTACTACAAACACGTCATGTCAGCCTATGGCGTAAAGCATGCCCTGTTGGTCGGGCCCAACTCAGGTTATGGCCTTGACAACAGTTGTTTGCTGGACGCTATTGAGCAAGGCGAAGGTCGGTTCAAAGGCATTGCCGTTGTGCCCGCCAACATGAGTCTCCAAGCCTTGAAAGATTTTAAAGTTAAAGGTATCGTGGGAATTGCGTTCAATGCGTCTTTGCACGGCTTGGACTATTACGCCGACATAGACCCTTTGCTTGTACATTTGCGCGACCTCGACATGTGGGCACAGTTTCAAGTTTCAGCCAATCAGTTGGAAGTTCTTTGGCCCCGCATTGAACGCATTGGCGTCAAAACCATGATTGACCATTGCGGCAGACCAGACTTGGCCGATGGCTTCAACGCGCCTGGCTTGCAAGCGCTTTGGAAATTGGCCGACAGTGGTTTGGGGGTGATCAAAATTTCTGGCTTTGGCAAGTTTTCTGGAACAGGTTTTCCCTTTGACGACGCGCGAGAGCATGTCATGAATGTATGGAACGCTTTTGGCCCTGAGCGTTGTATTTGGGCTTCTGATTGGCCGCACCTTAAGAGCGCTTATCGCCTCGATCACGGGACATTGCTGAAGTTGACGGAGCGTTGGTTCACACCCGCGCAACTTCAAGCCATGATGTGGGACACCCCTGCAAAAATTTTAGGATGGTGAACAAAAGATGACCGATTTTTTCCAGCTTTTCTTCAGTGGCATGGCCACAGGAAGTATTTATGCGCTTGCAGCGTTGGGCTTTACATTGCTATGGCAAGCTTCAGGCACCATCAATTTTGCACAAGGCGAATTTGTGATGTTGCCCGCTTTCATCATGGTCATCATGCTGCACAACGGCATGGCCCTCTCTGCCAGCTTTGCCATCAGTGTGGTGATCTCTGTGTTGGTATTGGGCTGGCTGTTCAAGCGCGGCTTGGTTGACCCCCTTTTCAAGTACGGCATGATGCCCATCGTGGTGGCCACCATTGGTTTGTCCATTGCCATGCGAAATGGTGTTCGTGCGGCTTACAGCTCGGAGCCACAACCCTTCCCCCTGATTTTTCCCGACAAGGTTTATAACTTTGCAGGTCTGAACATTTCAGCTTCCGACATTGGCACCTTTTTCATGGCGCTGGGTTTGGTGCTAATCACGCAAGCCTTCTTGGCCAAAACTGTAACGGGTCGCGCCATGCAAGCGGTGGCTCAAAACACAGAAAGTGCTTCTGTGTTGGGTATCAATGTTCCGCGGATGATTTTCTATACCTTTGCCATTAACGCTATCTTGGCCGCTGCTGCTGCGCTTTTAATCACACCCATTTATTTGGCCAAGTTCGACATGGGTGAGTCCTTGGGCACCAAGGCTTTCTTTGCAGCCATCATTGGCGGCTTCAACAACACACGCGGTGCCTTGCTGGGTGGCTTGATTGTGGGTGTCAGCGAAAACTTGGCTGCAGCCTACATTTCTTCAGCCTACAAAGACGCCGTTGCTTTGATTATTTTCATGGTGGTGATCTTGTTCAAACCACAAGGCCTCTTAGGTCGAAAAGAGGAGCGAAAAGTATGAAAAAGCTTCCGCTTCTCATTGGCATTGCGCTGTTGGTGGTACTCGCCATTGTGCCGGCGTATTTAAAAAACTATGGCGTGCATATCTTCACCACTTGGTTGGTGTACATCATTGCCACCATGGGCTTGAATTTGACAGTGGGTTATGCCGGTCAAAAATCTTTGGGCCATGCCGCTTTCTTTGGCATTGGCGCTTATACCGTAGCCATCTGCTTAAAAGCCGGTATCAGCTTCTGGTTGGCCCTGCCTGCAGGCGCGCTGCTGTGTTTCTTCACAGGATTGGTCGTAGGCTTCCCTGCCTTGCGCGTGCAAACCATTTACTTGGCGTTTGCCACCTTAGGCTTCAACACAGCTGCATGGTTGGTTATGCGCAACGAAGAGTGGCTCACTGGCGGCACTTTTGGCATCAACAACATCCCGCGCCCCAGCTTGGGCGGCATCAGCTTTGATGGCAATCTTGCCTACTACAGAATGGTTTTGGTCTTTGCCGTTTTGATGGCCTTGATCTTGGCTGGCTTGCTGCGCTCACCTTGGGGTAAAGCCTTTACAGCCTTGCGAGACAATCCAATTCGTGCTGAGAGTCTTGGCGTTGACACTCGCAGTTATACCTTGATGAGCTTTGCGATCGGTGCAACTTTTGCAGGCATCGCAGGGGGTCTTTATGCATCTCAAGTCGGTTTCATTGATCCTGCTTTGTTCACTGTCGGTGCTTCTATCATGATGTATTTGATGGTGGTGGTTGGCGGTCCTGGTTATTTCTTGGGGCCAATTTTAGGATCCGCAGTGGGTGTGGTTTTACCTGAATGGTTGCGCTTTGCCCAAGGCTGGTATTTGTTTGTTTTTGGGACTGCTGTGGTTTTGCTCATGATCTGGTTGCCCGATGGCTTGCTCAGCTTGCCTGATCGAATTCGTGCACGTCTCCAATCTCGTCAAGAATCTGAAGCGCGTCGACTCAACGCCCAAGCAGCACAGTCTGCTCAAAAAGGAGATGCCTTATGATCGCCCCCGTCTTGCAAGTTCATCACTTGAAAAAAGCCTATGGCGCAATTCAGGCTGTGGGGGGTGTTTCCTTTGATGTCCGTCCTGGCGAAATTTTTGGAGTGATTGGCCCCAATGGTTCTGGAAAAACAACGCTGTTCAACAGCATGTTGGGGCAGATCAAGCCTGATGAAGGCCGTATTGAACTCAAAGGGGAAGATGTCACAGAGTTGGGCCCCTTGGAATTGAACCGTCGAGGTGTTGGCCGAACTTTTCAGACACTGCAAGTTTTTGGAAAAATGACGGTTCGTGACAATCTGATTGTGGCTGCACAAGAGCATCAAGGTAGCATGTTCAGTCGCATGTTCGCCCCCACAGATTCCAACCTGGGAGACAAGGCAGATGCCTTGATTGAACAGTTTCGAATTGCGCATGTCGCCCACAAAAAAGCCGGCGAATTAAGCTACGGCCAACAAAAATTGGTGGACATTGCCATGGCCTTCATGAGCGAACCTGACCTCGTATTGCTAGACGAACCTTGCGCTGGTGTCAATCCCTCCTTGGTGGGCGGCATCAGCACCCTGCTTCGTGAACTGAACCAAACTCGCAAGGGCTCATTCGTTGTCATTGAACACAACATGGACTTCGTCATGGGCCTCTGCCATCGCATCATGGTGATGGTGGAAGGCAAAGTTTTGGCCATCGGCACCCCAGAAGAAATTCGTGCCAACAAACAGGTGCTCGACGCCTACTTGGGAAGTTGAAAATGACAACAGGTCACAACATTAGCGACGCAGATGCCTGCATTGAATTCAAGGATGTGGTCTCTGGTTACAAAGATTTCATGATTTTGAATAACCTCTCATTCAAAGCCCGCAGAGGTGCTATTACTTTGTTGATGGGTCCAAACGGTGCAGGCAAGTCAACCGTTCTCAAAACTCTGTTTGGTTTACTCAAACCTCAGCAAGGCCAGGTCCTTCTGAATGGAGAAAACATCAACGGCGCCAGCCAAAAGGCTTTACTCGCCAAGGGCATCGCATTTGTACCACAAGGTCGCAATTTATTCGGACAGCTCTCCGTTTATGAAAACCTGGAATTGGGTGGCATCACACTCGGCATGAAGACCACTCACGAGCGCATCCCTGAAGTGCTGGCGCTCTTCCCTCGAGTAAAAGAGCGTTTGAACTCACGTGCTGCTTCGCTCTCGGGTGGTGAGCAAAAACAATTGGAAATAGGTCGTGCATTGTTACTTCGCCCTCAAGTCTTGCTGATTGACGAGCCCTCCATTGGCCTCTCGCCCATGGTGGTCTTGGATGTGTTCAAGTTGTTGCGAAAATTGGCAGCACAAGGTACGACGGTGCTCATGGTGGAACAAAATGTGAAGAGTGCCTTGGCTTTTTCTGATGACGCCATTGCTTTGGAATCAGGCCGCTTGGTGTTGCACAAGATCGCCTCAGACATTCTGAACGACCCCAACATGGAACGTTTGTTCTTGGGTGGCGCTCATGCCACTCCTAAAACGACTTAAGGTTTAGGCATCGCTGAGTTTCACATATTGCTGGGATTGAATGGCGTTTGCAATGGCTTCTACCACCTGAAGGTTTTGCAAGCCGTCATAGGCGCTAACCAAGGGCCTTGCCTTTCCTTGAATCACTTCTAAAAAGTGTTGAAGTTGAAGCGTCAAAGGATCTTCACGCTGTAATTCAAGCGTGGCGCGTTGAAATGGCTTGAACCATGAACGGTCATCTTTGCGTGCATAAGTTTTTAAACGCATACTGGGAATGGACAAGCTGCCCATGGTTCCAGCCAGCACATAACAATCCTCATCAGCATAACTGGCGTAGTCTTTGTTCTCTTGGCTGGTTTGTTCCCAACTGCGCGCACTGGCAGCCGTGTCAGAAAGTAAGAATGTGCCTAACACACCAGATGCAAAACGAAAATTCACAGCCGCGGTGTCTTCCACCTCAAACCCACGCACGGCATTGGATGCCATGGCTTGTACTTCCAAAATATCGCCACACAGCATTCGCAAGTTGTGAATTTCATGGATCAAGTTAATCAAGACAGGGCCGCCGCCTTTGAGTGTTCGCCATGGCGCATCTGTGAAGTAATGGTCTGGCTTGAAAAACATCGCGCTGCCCATCACACTCACCAACCGACCCAATCGACCTTCCTCAATGACAGCCCTGGCCTGCGCCATGATGGGACTGTGTGCCCGGTGGTGGCCTACCAATACTCTGGCTTTTTGTTCACCTTGAGATTGGATGACATCTAGCAAGCGTTGGGCATCGGCCACTGTGTGCGCAATTGGCTTTTCAACCAAGACCGCTGCGCCTGCTTCTAGGCATTGCAAAGCCTGCGTGACATGCATGGCGTTAGGGGTTGCCAAGATCACACCATCGGGACGGTCCTCACTCAGCAACTGCGTCAAGCTTTCAAAATAGCGCAAGCCCTTTGAGTGAGACAGTTCTTGTGCAGCGGCAGTCGGATCAACCACAGCGATCAACTCACACTGCACATTGGCTTGAACGATATGGATGTGAACCCGCCCGATGGCGCCAGCTCCCACAACGGCAATTTTGAATTTGTACATCAAGTTTTTTAATCAGCTAAGGCCATTCATTGTGACCCAATACTTCTTTTGTGGCGCGCAATGCTGCTTCAGCCCATGCCTTGTCGCCCATGGCTTTGCTGCGAACCACGTCGGGAATTTCAATGCTCACAGGCACTATTCTGGGCAAGACATTGAACAGGCCTTTCAAATCAATGTCGCCTTCGCCCGGTAATTGGCGCGCTTGGCGAGCCGTGTGAATCATTTCTTCTGTTGTGAAATTCAAGCCTGCTTTGGCATCACACATTTGGGCATAGTGAATCAAGTGTGAAGGAATACTGGCAATGTCCTCCAAACTGGTCGTCGATCTTCCAAAGTGAAGGGCATCCACCAAGATCCCGGCATTGCGAGGGTAGCCGGCCAATTGCATCACGCGCATGGCGGCCTTGGCATCTTTCACACCCGTCCACGGCATGAACTCTAAATTAGCCGTTAAGCCAAAGACTTGCGCGTACTCGCACAATTGCGCGTAATGTTGCGCCAAACGCTGCTCATCGGAGTCATCCGCAGCCACCAGCACAGCACGCGCTTGAAGTGCTGCGCCAGCTTCCAATAGTGGACGATAAGGCACAGGGTCAAACACTGCGCCGATTCGAATAATCTCAATGTCAAAAACCATCACACCGGTGTCACTCATTCTTGCCAATGTCTCACGCCGGAGGGCTGCATCGTCAATGAAGCTTTGGAAGGGTGCGCCAGGTACGTTGGGGTTCAAACGCAAACCCACCGAGCTGTAACCTAACTCAGCGGCAATGTCGATGGCCTCAGGCACCGACGACTCGTTGGCAGTGAGGTACGCCAATGAAAAATTGCGCACGAAAAACTCACTTCAAAGGAGAAACTGCTGTGGGCAGGGCAATGGTGGACACCATGTTGGTGGTCAAGTGGGCGGGTCCCCCTTTAGGCGGCCAGATGCCTTGGGACATGGCTTCTGCTCGCGCTTTGCTGCGAGACTCAATGTTGGGATAAGCCCAAATATTGGTAAAGCGCAAAGGGCCCTCCAAGGCAACCATGGCCACCACGCAAGGCGAAATTTTTTCACGTGCAGGTACGGCTTGTTCCCACAAATCGATGGTGGGTTGCATACCGCCAGGTTTGATTCCGTAGGTGCGGATCTCATACACAGGACCCTGGATACCGCTTTCTGCACTGGGACGTACAGGCTTCATCCATGGAAAACCTTGGTAGCTGTGCTGTTCTAAGCTTTGGAAAATTTCACCGCATCCAAAGGGGCTGGCATTTTGTTGAGTCCGCTGACGTTCAGCCTGCAACGTAGCCAAGTCATCAAATCCCCTCAACACGATCATCTGGTTGAGAACACCAATGTCGGTGAACCAGCATCCCAGTAATTCACCCTGACCTTGCGCAGTAAATGTTTGCACGTTGATGGCGGCTTGTGCGGCGGTGCCAAAAGGCAAGGTCATGGTGGAGAGGTCGTAGTACATGGGCGAGGTCCTTTTGTAAAAATTTTTGTAAAAAGTATGTTCTGCTGAAACTTTTGCGGCATGGTGCGCAGCCAAATAGCCAAAGGTCATGGCAGGTCCCAAGGTGATACCACCGCTTGGATAGTTACCACCCATGACACTCGAAAGATCGTTGCCGCCGGCATACAAACCATCAATGGCATTGTCATTTTCGTTCAAGACTTGTGCGTACTCATTGCAACGCAGTCCAGCAAAAGTACCCAGACTTCCTGCCACCACCCGGACGGCATAGAACGGGCCATCGACCAATGGTGCCATGCAAGGGTTGCGGCCCATGTGATTGGCATCGCCTTGGATCCGGTTGTAGGCAGTTTGGCCTTTGCCAAATTCACTGTCATAACCAATGTCGGCCATGGTGTTGTACCGCGAGATGGTGTGCTTTAAATTTTCAGAATCAATACCGCAGTGCGCGGCCAAGGCATCCAAAGTATCTCCGCGATTTAAGTAGCCATTGGCCAACATGCCTCTCAAACTAAAGGGTGCAGGCTTGACAGCGCCTAAGCCCCAGCGCCTGAGAAAGCCATGGTCTACCACCAACCAAGCTTGTACTTCCTCATCCGCAGGCAAGACGCGCAACAGGCCCTGCATGAAGTCGTGATAAGAATCTGCTTCGTTGACAAATCGTTTGCCGAAACGAGTGACCGCAATCAATCCAGGCTTTGCACGTTCAATCAAATGCGGAAAATGCGTGACACTGCCATTGGCTCGGGGCACCAAAGACACAGGCGACATGGCCGCTGCGTTTTTCAAATTCTTAGCCACCACAGCACCTACTGATTCGCCCATCCGCAGACCATCGCCCGTATTGCCTCTTGAAGCCGCTGAGAAATGTTGATACCCTGTTGGGTCGTGTGGCAGCAACTGACGCTTACGGTCTGGGTCATGCGGAAAACCACCGGTAGCCAACATCACACCTCGCTTGGCTTTGATGACTTGCTCTTGCCCTTTTTTCAAAACTACCGCACCACACACTTTTCCATTTTCTGTGATCAATCGCAACGCTGGCGTGTTCACGCGAATCTCAACACCTTTGTCAAATGCCGATTTGGCCAAGCCGGCAACCAAGGCATTGCCATTCACAAGATGCATACCGCGTCCATGAGTGATTAAGTCGAGCAAATGACTCAGCACTCTCTTCACCACATAGACAAAAGATGCCCCAGATCGCATGGCATTGAAAAAATGCCGAATGTCAGCACCCGACGCAATGCCCATTCCGAAGAAGGTGGTTTCCCAAAGCGGTGATTTAAGTTGCTTCACTTTTGCACCCAGCAATCTGCCGTCAAAAGGTGCGGCGCATACCGAGCGTCCACCCAGTGCAGCGTCTTGCGTCCGTCCATGAAAATCAGGAATGACATTGCCATCAATGAATTGCAAGGCAGTTTGCTCTTCAAAGAAGCGGACCATCCGGGGCCCGTTCGTTAGAAATGTTCTCGCACGGACTTCGTCAAATTGCTCGCCCAATTCATGTCGCAAATAAGACAAGGGTTTTTCAATCGGCTCTGCAATGCCCGCTTTGAGCGCCAAGTGATTGCGCGGAATCCACATCCAGCCACCCGACCATGCCGTGGTTCCACCATAGTGTGGATCTTTCTCGACCACCAACACCTTCAAGCCTAAATGTGCGGCAGTGACTGCTGCTGAAAGTGCACCCGCACCAGAACCTACAACCAGCAAGTCGCAGTCCCATTGCGTTGGCATTGAATCATTGTTCAAGCTCATGGCTGTCTTTTGATACTTCGTGACTGAATGAAAATCAAGCCGCGTAAATAGCTTGCAAAGTCGATTGACTTGACCCGCGTGACAGCAAAGGCGAGGCACCTCGAGCGGCAGCCAATTGAGCTGCAGCCGCCAATAAATGGGGCACCATGGTCAACATGCGTTCACGTGTTAAACGTGAAGAAGGGCCAGCGACACTGATGGTGCCCATCGACATTTGACCGGCCAAACCCACGGGTACCGCCATTGCATTCAATCCGGGTGTGTAGGTTTCTTCGGTCAAAGCAAAACCCGATTTGCGTGTGTCTTGCAACACCTTGAGCAAAGCCTTCAAACTCTTTGGCGCATTGGGTCCAAATTCTTTGGGCATGCCCAAGCCTTGCTGCGACACCAACTTCAGTGCTGCGTCATCTTTCAAAGTGGACAACCAAGCCCAGCCGGACGACGAGCAACTGAGGCGAGCAATGTGGCCCATGTCAGGGTCGTAGCGCAAGCCTTGTCTGGCACCCTGTGCGCGAGCCACCCAAGTGAGCCGATCACCATCGACCACCGACAAACGAACCAATTCTCCCGTTTGTTCAGCCAAGCGATCTAGCAAGGGCTGCGCCACATCAACCACGCCTGTTTGACTGAGAAAAGTCAAACCCATTGAAACCAATTTGGTGGTGAGCACATAGTTACCCAGTTCACGCACTTGTCTGACGTAACCCAAGCGGATGAGGTCCACTAACAAACGATGCGCAGCGCTTTTGGGGATGTTGAGTTGGTCGGCCACGGCGACCAACTCCATGCCCTGCCCCTGATCGGAAAGGATCTCCAAAATACCCAAAGTTCTTTCTAGGACGCCGCTCATGTGAAGTTCAAATTGAATGTGCAGGTGCAAAATTTTTGGCACTTTATCACGGAAATGAAATTTTGTTCAAAAATTGAACACTGTTCCATTATTAGATAAAATTCGACTCTACATCCCATGACCCCAAGACCACCATGCTCGATAATTTAAGCGGTGCTACCCGCGTTCACATCATTGTGGGCGACCCTATTGCCCAAGTGAAATCGCCTTTTGGCATGACTCAAGCTTTTGAGGGCCATGGCAAAGACGCCATTTGCATTCCTGCGCAGGTGGCGCCCAAGGATTTAAAGCAATGGTTTGAGGGCATGTCCTTGGCGCGCAATGTGGATGGCGTCATCGTCACCATTCCCCATAAGTTTGATTGCCATGCGCTTTGCGAAACACATTCTCCGCGTGCAGATTTCTTAGGTGCCGTGAACACCCTTCGGCGAAATGTCGATGGATCTTGGCATGGCGATATGCTGGATGGCCTGGGTTATGTCAAAGCCATTGAGTCCAAAGGCTTTCATTTGCAAGGCAAAAAAGCAATGTTGGTAGGTGCTGGCGGTGCTGGCTCTGCCATCGCGCATGCCATGTTATTGACAGGCGTGAGTGAGTTGGCTATCCACGATGAAAACAAGACACGGCGTGAATCACTCATCCAACGCTTGAGCAGCTTGAAGCTGGGCCGCGTCAGACAAGGCAGCACCAATCCCAGCGGCTTTGACGTGGCCATCAACGCCACACCCGTGGGCATGAGAAGTGGCGATTCTTCACCCATCGACCTTGAGGAAATCACTTCAAAAATGTTCATTGGCTGCGTCATTACAGCGCCAGCAGTTACTCCCCTGATCATGGCGGCTCGCGCCAAAGGCTGCAACACAACGACTGGGACCGACATGTTTGAGCAAGTTCGCGAACTGATGTTGCAGTTCTTGTTGGAAACTTAAAACTGCATTCATTTCGCAAGGACCCCACATGAACAACAACTGGCTGACTCTGCCTCAACGCATTAACACCCATCTCTCTCAACTTAAAGACCAAGACGCTGTCGACTTGGTGGTCATAGGTTCGGGTGCAGCAGGATTCTCTGCTGCACTGACAGCAGCCATTGACGGTGCTCGCGTTTTATTGGTCGAGCGCACGGCGCATGTTGGCGGCACCACCGCTCTCTCAGCCGCAACGACCTGGGTACCTGGCACAAAGCGCGGCCTCGCCGTGAATCCAGAGGACACCCCTGAACGCGTGGCTACTTTCTTGAACAACGCGGTTGGCGAAAGGTCTAACCCTCAACTGCGTCAAGCCTTCATCGACAAGGGACCTCAAGCCATTGCCAATCTAGAAGATCACAGTGCGCTGCAATTTCAAGTGCGCCTGCTGCACCCAGATTACCTTTCAGAGTTAGAAGGCTCGGTGCTTTGTGGCAGAGCCATCGAACCACAACCCTTCGATGGCAAGCTGCTTGGCCCAAACATCGATCTGGTCCGAAGGCCCATTCCTGAATTCACAGTGCTGGATGGCATGATGGTCGACCGAGACGACATCTTTCATCTGTTGCGCTTGACTGAAAATTTCAAATCTTTCAGTTACAGCATGCGCATCATCTTGCGCCATTACTGGGATAAAGTTGCTCACCCGCGCAGCACCCGCTGGGTGATGGGAAACGCCATGATTGGCCGCATGCTTTACAGCTACATTCAGCGCAAGGGTTTGCTGGTCACCCATACTGAAGTCACCGAACTCATCCAAAACGAAAATGGCATTCAAGGGGTGGTTCTAGAGCAAAACGGAAAACGAATTTCATTGCACAGTAAGCGCGGCGTGGTCATGGCCAGTGGCGGCTTCAACCGGCACACCCATCGCCGAGCGGAAATGTTGCCCGGTGCAAAGACTGAATGGAGCCCTTCTGCGCCTGGCCACACAGGCCTTGCGCAAGACTTGGCTTTGAAGGCCGGAGCGCAACTCGGTACCGGCGGCTTGAGCCATGCGTTTTGGGCGCCCGTGTCCATTCGCAAGCGTGCTGATGGCAACACTGCGTCCTTTCCTCACTTTGTGATGGACCGTGGCAAGCCTGGCATGATCACTGTGGACAGTCAGGGCCGCCGCTATGTGAACGAATCTACTTCGTACCATCTGTTTGGCATGGCCATGCAAGCGCATCATGGCCACACACCTTGCATACCTTCGTGGTTGGTATGCGATGCTGGTGCATTGAAGCGCTATGGTATTGGCATGATTCGACCAGGCGGCAAAGCTTTGTCGCCCTTCTTGGCCGATGGTTACCTCAAGCAAGGGCTAAGCCTGAAAGATCTTGCGCTTCAAATCAAGGTGCCAGCAGACTCGCTAGAAGCCACAGTGGCGCGCTTCAACACCATGGCAGACCAGGGCGTTGACACCGACTTTGAGCGCGGCACCACAGCCTATCAACGCGCCAATGGCGATGCCACATGGTCAGGTTCTAACTGTTGCTTGGGTGCGTTGCGAGAAGGCCCCTTCTTTGCAATAGCGCTTTATCCTGGTGATATTGGCGCGGCCACTGGCTTGATGACAAACGAACATGCGCAAGCATTGAACGCAAAGGGTGATGCTATCCAAGGCTTGTATGCCTGCGGCAATGACATGCACTCCATCATGGGTGGCGTCTATCCCGCGCCTGGCATCACCCTCGGGCCCGCCATCACTTTCGGGTACTTAGCGGCTCAACATGCCCTGCGCAGGTTAGCCGCCTGAATTTGATGGGTAGTGAGCATGCCCGATTTGCGAAAGTATTTTCGACATTTCTTGCGCTGCATGTGAGAGGCGCTTGCCTTTCGGACTAATCAACCCAAAGCCTTGCATCTTGAATGACAGTGAATTGGGCATGCTTTGCAAATGGACTGCATCGCAAGCCTGTGCCACCTCATCAGAAAGCACGGCCACCATCGATGTTTGACTCAACAAGCGTCGAATCGTGTCGAGATCGTGCGTCTCAACCAAATTTTGGGGGGGCATCAACTTCTGTTGCACAAAGAGGGACTCAAACTGAAGCTTCAACATGCTGCCTTGTGGCGGAATGATCCACATCACATTCAACAGTTCTGACCATTCAATGTTCTTTCTGCGCAACCAAGGGTGTCCCTTTCTCACCACGACATTGACAGACTGACTTTCGGCCAACTCTTCATAATCAAACGCTTCTGCGCTTGCGTCTGCAGGCAAGCGACCCACCACGATGTCCAGTTCGCCCTGCTTGAGTTTGGTCAGCAATGCCGGGCTTGAATCCACCATGAGATTCACCTTGGCATTGGTAAATTTTGACTGAAATTCAACCAAGGCTCTTGGCACCATGGACAATGCCGGCGTTTTAATTGAGCCCACAGAAATTCGGGTTTCAGCCTTTCCTTTGATGGCCGAAATATCTTCCGGGATTTGATTCAGTTCACTCAAAACGATGCGCGCATGGTCAATGACAACTGCACCCATGGCTGTGGCCTCCACACCTCTGGGGAATCTGTTGAACAGTGGTACCTCTAAAAGATCTTCCAACTCTTTCAACATTTTGGATGCAGCAGGCTGCGTCATGCCCAGCACATCTGCAGCCCGTTGAAGGTTGGAATGATCGTCCATCGCTACCACCAAAGCCAGCGATCTCAGTTTGAGTCGGTACTTTAAGAACCAGTGCGAAGGCGAATACAACATGGATGTTCCTCGTTCATCTGACATATTGATTTTGACATGTTAATGATAGAAAAATTCATTTGTTTATTCCCTACTCAGCAATAGGATGATCTGGCAATGAAGATTCACCCACATATTGAAAAAAGTATGCCTAAAGACCACATATCGCCACCCAATGTCCTCTTCATCTCTGTGGATCAATGGCCCGGCTATCTTCTTGGATGCGCAGGACACCCCGTGATTCAAACCCCAACCCTGGATCACCTTGCCAAACTGGGGACACGGTTTAACAGAGCCTACGCAGAGTCACCCATATGCATCCCTTCACGCAGATCGATGATGACGGGGCTTTCCCCCAAGGGGCACGGGGATCGAAGCTTCAACCCGACACTGCCACTCAAAAATTTACCTTTGCTTGCGCACTCTTTTCGCTCGGCAGGCTATCAATCTGTGGCCATTGGCAAACTGCACGTTTATCCACCCAGAGATCGGATTGGATTTGACGATGTCTTACTGGCCGAGGAAGGCCGCCCCAAACTGGGAGCGATCGACGATTACGAGATGTACTTGGCCTCACAAGGTCATGCGGGTGAACAGTTCATGCACGGCATGAACAACAATGACTACCTCAATCGGCCATGGCACCTAGATGAAGCCAGCCATGTGACCAATTGGATTACACGGGAAGCAGCAAAAACCATCAAGCGGCGCGACCCCACTCGCCCTGCCTTTTGGCATGTGTCGTACACCCACCCACATCCCCCATTGGCACCCTTGCAATGCTACTTAGACATGTACCGAGACATTAGCATCGACAGCGCAATTCATTCTGAGTGGGAAAAAACAAAACACATTCCTGCACTGGATGCCGTTCGATCTTATTGGCCTGTCGGAGAAAACCCAGACAAGCACAAGCAATTAAGGCAGGCCTACTACGCGCTTTGCACACACATTGATCATCAGTTGCGAATCATTCTGGGAACACTGCGGGAAGAAGATTTGCTCGATGACACCATCATTCTGTTTTCAGCAGATCATGGGGACATGCTGGGTGACTTTGGCTTGTGGGCCAAGCGCTTGTTCTACGAAGGCTCTTCCGCCATTCCCATGATTCTGATTGACAGAGCCAATGGTCATCGTGTGAAGGCCAATCACACTGACTCTCGATTGGTAGGCCTGCAAGACATCATGCCGACACTTTTAGACATGGCTGGAATTGAGATTCCCTCATCCGTTGAAGGACTGTCAATGGTTCAACCAGCTCAGCGTCAGTACTTGTATGGAGAGTGTCGTGAAGACTCAGGCGCAACGCGCATGGTTCACGATGGACGTCACAAATTAATTTGGTATCCGGCTGGTAATATTTTTCAATTGTTTGATTTGGAAAAAGATCCTCGTGAACAAATTGATTGCATCGATTTGCCAGCTTACGACAGCACGCAAAAGTCTCTCAAAGGAATTTTGGCCAGTCAATTGCATGGCGTGGATTTAGCGTGGATCAAAGAAGGGCAGCTGATTGGCTTTGCGGCATCTGGCCAGGCCTTTAAAGCTGACCGAGGCATGTCTGGGCAACGGGGCCTGCATTTTCCAACGCCACCTCTTGACCCGCTTGGCAAGCAAGTGGGTTCGCCCTAGCAGCTCGCAATGAAATTGCAATTCATCATTAACAAAAACTTTGACACAGAGGCCACATCATGAAAAATAGACGTTTCTTTTTAGCAGCTGCAGGTGCAGCTGTCACCTCCTCCATTGCCACCTCATCTATCGCACAATCAACAGACAGACCCATTCGACTGTTGGTTGGTTTCGCTCCAGGCGGCGCAGTGGACAGCGTGGCACGGTTGCTTGCCGTACAACTGACTGAAATATTGGGTCAAAGCGTGGTGGTGGAAAACAGACCAGGTGCTTCAGCCAATATTGCAGCACTTAATTTGGTTCAGTCGCCGCCTGATGGATTGACCATTCTGTTTGGTGCTTTTGCACACAGCGTGAATCCCAGTTTGATTCGAATCGGATACGACCTTTCCGAGCTCCAACCTCTTTTGCAATTAACTCGTGTACCCACCATCTTGCTTGTCAAGAAGGACAGTCCTTACAAAACTGCAGCAGATTTGGTGAATGCAGGTAAAACCAAACCAGACGGTTTAACCTATGGCTCCGGCGGCAGTGGCACCGCTTCTCATTTAGCACCCGAGTTGTTTGCAAGGCGCGTAGGCTTGAAAGTACTTCACATTCCCTACAAAGGTGGGCTGCTGGCCATGCAAGCGGTGATGGCGGGCGATGTGGATTTCATGTGCGAGAACCCACAACCTACTTTCATGTCGCCTTCTTCACCTGTTCGACCTTTGGCAGTCTTTCAGCCCACTCGACTCCCCATCCTGCCAGATGTGCCCTCCATTTTGGAAGCTGGCTTCAAACAGGAACTCACCATCCGCTCGTGGCATGGCTTATTTCTAAGGAAAGGCACACCAGAGGCCGTTTCGAATCGTATTTTGAAAGCCACGCAAGAAGCCATGGCCAGGCCTCAATTGCGATCACGGATCAGTGCCATGGCCATCGAACCTGTAGAAAGTACCCCACAAGCATTCGCGAGTTTCTTTACAAGTGAAGTGGAAACTTGGGGTCGTGTGATCAAGGATGCACAAATTAAAGCCGAATGAAAATATGAACGTCACTCACCAAAAAATAGGCATTGCGGGACTCGGTCAAATGGGCAGTGCTATGGCACAAAGGCTGCTACGTGAAGGCTTTGACTTAACCGTTTACAACCGAACTGCAAGCGCGGCCGAAAAATTCATCGCGGCAGGTGCCAAAGTTGTACCTGATCTTAAAACCCTTGCAGCGTCTGTCGATATTATTTTCACTGTGGTATCTGACAGCTCCGATGTCGAGGCCGTCATTCTTGGCAAGAACGGACTGCTAGAAGGCGCCCACGCTCACACGTTGATTGTGGAATGCAGCACCATTGACCCCCAAGTGTCGGAACAAGTTGGGCAAACCGTTCGCCGTGCAGGTTTTCGAATGATGGATGCGCCCATTGGCGGAAGACCCGCCCAAGCTGAACAAGGGAAACTTATATTCATGGTGGGCGCTTTGCATGAAGACCTCGAACTCGCGCGGCCTGCACTTTCTGCACTGAGTTCAAACATCATTCATTGCGGAGGCCCTGCTATGGGCATCAGCATGAAGGTCATCAACAACCTCATGAGTCAATCGATTCAGCTCATGGATTTGGAAGCCATTGCACTGGGCATTAAAGCAGGCCTGGATCCTCAAGTGATGCTCGACGTTCTCACATCAACAGCAGCAGACAATGCACCGCTTAGAACACGCATTCCTCAAAGCGTTTTAACTGGGTTGTATCCGTCCGGTTTCTCAGCCAAATTGGCTCACAAAGATCAAGGACTGGCTCACACCATGGCTTCACGCTTAGGCGTGCCACTCTTCACATTGGGGCAAGCAAGACAGATTTACAGCATTGCGATGACACAGGGCTTAGGAGAGGGCCCAAGTGAAATTGTGGCCAAGGTGGTTGAGCAGTTGTCAGGCGTCTCACTTCGTTTTCCGCAGGATCAGTGATTCAAGCTGAACTGGTAGCGATTTCAGATCAGCTTTTAGCCATCAAGGGCAGGGCAAAATTAGCGGTAACATGATGGCATCTCAAAAGGAAAAACCATGCTAAATCGCCGCGACTTCACTCTTAGCTTACTGGCCAGCAACATGACAGCTTTGAGCTTTGCTCAAACCACTTTTCCAGACCGCGCAGTTAAATTGGTCGTGCCCTTTGCAGCTGGCGGACTTGCAGACATTACCTTCCGATTGGTCGGCGAAAAGCTCAGCGGCCTGCTCAATAAGCCAGTGCTCATTGAAAATATACCTGGTGCGGGCGGCTTTGCAGCAGCCTCTGCTGTGCTTCGGGCCAAGCCTGATGGTCATGCGCTTTTAGTGATTGCCAATGGAACAGCCATTACCAAATCACTTTTCAAATCGATGCCTTACGATCCGGTCAAAGATTTAACACCTATTTCGTTTGCTGCCTATTTTGATCTGGTAGTTTTAGCCAAAGGCGATGGGCCTTATAAATCTTTGAATGACTTGTTGAACGCCGCAAGACAAAATCCGGGAAAGCTGAACTTTGGCACAATCAATCCCGGCAGTACGCAAAATTTATCGGCGGAGTTGTTCAAAACCACCGCCAAGCTTGATGTGGCGGTGGTCCCGTTCAAAACCACTCCCGAAGCATTTACAGCACTGATGTCAAACAGTTTAGACGTGGTATTTGAGTCTTATGCTGCCTCTAAATCTTTGGTCGATTCCGGCCAACTTCGTGCACTGGCTAGCACAGGCGGCAAACGAAGTGGTTACCTGCCCTCTGTACCTACCGTTCTCGAATCTGGCGTACCAGGTTATGACGTCACAGGATGGAACGCTTTGTCAGCACCGGCAGGAACTCCGTCAGAAGTAGTGGCATTGCTCAATCGCCACATGAACACCGTCATGAATATGCCCGATGTGAAAAAACGCCTTCTTGATTTGGGCACCGATGCCTATGCAGGCACCACAGAAGAGTTGAGGCTTAAATTGAATTCAGACATTGCCAAATGGGCTGCAGTGATCAAACAAGTAGGGTTACAACAACAATGACAACACACTCGCAGAACAACATGCCACTGATGGTGGACTCCCATGCTCACGTATGGCTCAAAGGCATGCCATTGGTCAGCAATCCCAGGCACCAATTAAATTACGACTTTAGCATTGAACAGTACCTAGACCTCCTGGCTCAGCATGGTGTTGACTTTGCAGTGCTTGCGGCCGCCAGTCCGTTCGGAGACTACAACGATTACACCATCGCAGCAGTCAAGGGTCGCCCCCGCATTCGGGCCACCGTGATTCTTCAGCCTGATGTAGATGCATACACCTTGTCTCAAATGAAACGTGATGGTGTGGTTGGCGTTCGCTTGCCCTTCGTTAACATGGTTGAACTGCCAGACCTCAATTCGTTTGAGTACCGCCGCACCCTTCGGCGATATGCCGATCTTGATTGGCATGTTCACCTGCATCTTGATGGCCCGCGGATTCCCCAAGTGCTTCCAGCCTTAGAGGCCTCAGGCGTGAAGGTGGTCATCGATCACTTTGGCAGACCCAGTCCAGAGCTTGGTATTCAGTGTAATGGCTTCAAGATGATGCTTGAAGCCATTGAGCGGGGGCGGACATGGGTTAAAGTTTCTGCCGCCTATCGATTCGGCGAAGAAGCTGGAGCCCTTTATGGCAAAGAATTGTTGAAGCAAGTCGGTCCTGACAAATTACTTTGGGCAAGTGACTGCCCTTTCGCCGGGTTTGAAAAAGAAATGACATATCAAAAATCGATTGATGCCGTCACAGCGTGGCTTCCAAAAGGATCTGTCACTCACAAAGTTTTTGCTGAAAATGCTTTCAAGCTCTACTTTGAATGATGTCAATAACGGCCAGATGTCACGCGCAGTCTGACCGGGCTGATGGTTCCTAAATCAATTTCTGTATTTTCATCCTGTATTTGAATGGTCAGTTGACAAGCTTGTGCTTTTTTCAATAGGACGTCGAGATCATCAACTTGAATTTGAATGACGCTTGGACAAATGTGGCCTGCCTCAGGTTTTTCTTGAATCCTTAATTGCGAAAGTCCTAATTGCACAATCGCATCTTGATAGTCCAAGTCCCTACTTTGTTGAGAGATCGCATTCAGTCCGAAGGATGACAAACGCTGTATCCATTCAGCACAATCGGCACCAACGCCTTCAAAAATCACAGCCTTCAAAGCCTGCGCTCCATTGGCATGAACTGTAGAGCCGGGTCTGCGAATAATCTCTGGGGTCAGGTGCTGAACCCAACAGACATAAGAGGCGTCACTGGTTTGCCATGGCGTGTCAAAAAAACTGAATTTTGCCAAGCCTTCAAAGTCGCCCTCTTTCACCGGACGTGACCAATCCATCACCGCGCTGACAGAACACCCAAGTTGCGAAAGTGCCTGGTGCGTCGAGCGAGAATCAGGCGTGTCAATGGCCACAATATGCAAACCATAGCGTTGTTGCATAGCGGGTGTGAGGGGATGCCCTGCCAATGGATCCGTAATTTGCATCAACTCAATGTAACCTTGCTGCAACATCACGGAGTGCTGAGAACTGCCAGCTGGAATTCGCATACCTTGTGCATCAGTGCGAGTGTGATCTGCGCGCGACGTCAAATTGAAGCCAAGTGCTCGCCACAAATCACTCGCGACCTTGAGATCGGGGACGATAAGGCCGACATGGTCGAGGCTCAAGTCTGTTGCCCAGTTTGCATTGCTCATTTTGGATTGCCTGACATTGCATGGTTTTGATCTACCACCGCTTTGGAAAAATACTGTTTCAACCATGTGTAGCTTCTGCCACCCAATGGTTTTTTCAAGCGCAGAGAAAGTCCCTCTACAACTTGCAAAAGTGCCGGTAAGTCAATGCCTGTTTCATATCCGCTTTCATGGGCTAGCCAGGCCAGATCCTCCGTAGCCAGGTTTCCTGCAGCGCCAGGTGCAAAGGGGCACCCCCCCAAGCCAGCAGCACTGCTGTCAAAGCGCTTGACACCTGCCTGCATCGCTGCCCAGGCATTGGCTAATCCTAAGCCTCGCGTGTCATGCAAGTGAATACCCAAACGATCCGCACCCAGAGTATTGATCAAGGGACGCATCAAATTTGAAACTTGGGAGGGATGTGCAGCGCCGATAGTGTCTGCAATGACCACTTCATCTGCCCCCGCATCTGCCATTTGCTTTGCCAACTGTATGGCTCTGTCTGGCGAGGTTTGACCCTCAAAGGGACAGGCAAATGCGACGGCCACATAGGCCCGCGTCCGAAGACCCGCCGCTTGGGCTTCTGCCAGCACCTCGATACAGGTGGACACCGCCTGTGCCAGGCTCATTCGGATATTCCGCTCGTTCATCGTTTCAGTGGCGGACAGAACCACACAAATTTCATTTGCGCCCGCATCTTGCGCACGCCTCAAGCCTTTTGAATTAGGCACCAGCACACACAGTTTGTCTTTGGCAGGACCTGTGACAGCCGCAAGCAAATCTGCCGCATCCGCCATTTGCGGTACCGCTGTGGGCGAAACGAAGCTGGTGGCTTCGATACGGGGAATACCGCAATCCGAAAGCGCTTCGACCAACCAGCGTTTGTCTTGGGTACTGAAATGCAAAGCTTGATTTTGCAGACCGTCACGCGGCGAAACATCGGTAATCAAAAGTTGTTTCATATCATTTTCCTCAAGCCACAATGCCATCGGCTTTGAGTTGTGCCACGGTTTCCGCGTCATAGCGCATCAATTTCATCAAAATGTCATCGGTGTGCTGACCCACCGCAGGAGGGGGTGTGTAAGACTGATTGGCACGTTCTAATTTGACAGGGTTTCCAGGCATCTTAACTGTCTCGCCTGTCCTCAATTGAACGGGAACCACCATCTTGCGTGCCAAAACCTGCGGGTCTTGCAACGCTTGGTCAAATCGATTCACGGGGCCGCATGGAATTCTGGCCTTGGTGAGCAAATCAAGCCAATGAGCACTGGGTTTTGCTTGTAAAACTTCTGTCACCCAAGCATCAATTTCAGCCTTTCGATTTTGTCTTACGGGTTGAGATTTGAACGCAGGATCTTGCAGGGCAGGAATGTCCATGATATTGCTGAACAATTCAAAGAAGGGATCGCCAATGCATGCAATGATGATGTGTCCATCTGCTGTTGGGTAACAGTTGTAAGGCACATGCACAAAGTGACTGTTGCCAATCCCTTGGGGCACCTGATCAGACATCAAATACATGGTTGCCATGTAATTTAACAATGACACCTGCGCATCTAACATCGAAATATCCACATGCTGGCCCAAGCCAGTTCGCTCACGCTCAGCCAAAGCCGCCAAGATGCCAATGACCCCAAACAAACCACCACCCAAATCACCTATCGGAATACCTGCACGCATCGGCCCCGATTGCGGTGTACCCGTGATGGACATGCCACCGCCCATGGCTTGAACCACCTGATCAAATGCTGGCCGATGAATGTCAGGGCCAGTTTCACCAAAACCAGTGATTGAGCATGTGACAATTTTAGGATTCACTTTGGCCAAGCTTTCCTGATCGATCCCAAGCCGCTTGGTGACACCTACGCTGAAATTATCAATGACAACATCAGCCTGTTTCGCCAAGTCTTTGAACACTTCTAAGCCGCGCGGCTTCTTGAGATCAATGCAAACACTTTGCTTATTTCGATTCAGTGTGAGGAAGTACGCGCCCATGCCTTGTTTTGAAAAATGAGGATCATTTTCAAGCAAGCGACGGGTTCCCTCCCCTTTTCCAGGGGGCTCTACTTTGATGGTTCTTGCGCCTAGATCGGCCAGAAGCATGCTGCCATAAGGCCCAGACAGCATGTGCGTTAAATCTAAAACGGTAAATTGTTCAAGGGCCATGATGTAAAGAAAGTTCTTTGGAGGGAGATTGCGCATCAATGCGATGCCATGAGAGCAGTTCAATTTCATCGCAGACATTGCCCTGAAGTGCAGGCAATGTTCGGGTGAGGTCGGTAGACAAATATTTTTTACTGTCGTCGCAAAATACCGTCACCACCCAAGAGTCAGGCCCTTGCTGGGCGGCCACTTCAAGTGCACCCAGTAAGTTTGCACCCGAAGAAATACCCACACCCAAACCGAACACACGCCCAAGACGTTGCGCCATTCGAATGGCGTCTGTGTCATGAACCGCAATCACCCGGGAGAGTTGCTTTAACTGACAAAGTGCAGGAATAAACTCGTCAGAAATACCTTGAATTCGGTGCTTACCGCGCTTGCAGCCCGTGCTCAAGGTTGGTGATTCTGCAGGCTCTAAAGGGTGAATAGGCATGCCGGGGTAAACTTTTCGCAAGGCTCGACCGACCCCCATCACAGTGCCGCCAGTACCCACTCCTGCCACAAAAGCCGTCGGTTTTAAATCTTTCGACATGAGCTGCTGAAGGATTTCTTGTCCTGTTCCTTCTTCGTGCGCTGCGACATTGGCCCAATTGTCAAACTGCGACGGCAGGAATACATCTGTGCGCTCCGCGCCATAACGTTTCGCACGTTCAATGCTGCCGATGAAACCGCCTTCATCTGCTGAAACCAATTCGATTTCAGCGCCATAAAGGCGGATCAATGATTTACGCTCCTCACTCATCCAATCGGGCATGATGATTCGAACAGGATGCCCTAATGCCTGCCCCAAGGCCGCAAAAGCAATTCCCGTATTCCCACTGGTCGCCTCGATGATGGTGTCGCCCGCTAGAAGTTGTCCACTGAGCACTGCATCTCGCAAAATTCGCCAGGCCATCCGATCTTTGATGCTACCCGTGAGGTTATAAGACTCGGCTTTGGCGCCAATGTTAAAAACTTGGTCTTGATAACGCAGTCGCAAATGAAGCAAAGGGGTATGGCCAATGAGTGCTGCCAAATCATTCAATTTTTGCAAGCTTTGCAATTGGAAGGGCGACAAGGATGCAGTTGAAGAGTTCATGAAGTTCACACCAATGTCCACGAACCTTCTCGGGGCCGCTCCGGCCAACTCACTCCAAATTCTTTTTCAACAATTTTGGCTTGCGCTTCAAAGCAACCACCCCACCTTAATATTTTCCAACTGGGCAGCTCAACAATGGTACTGCCCATGCCAAATTCGTTGTCGTATCTTGAAGTGCCATAACCCAGCACCAAATCACAACCTTCTTTGAGTTCTGTTTGGACATCTTCCAATTTGAATTTGCTGCCTGAGCTTGAGACATTGGCAGACGAGCCCATCAAAGGCTTTGATTGCTCTAGACTCATCTTGGCCAGCGCATTGTGCAGAGGACCCGCATTCATCAAGAGGTCCATGGTCTGAACTTTGGTGGCCAAGCGCAAAGCGCCATGTTGAACCGTCTTCAACCAATCGTGCGCGGGGTTGAACGGCGCCACAACCGACAAGGGTAAATTGTGATCTATCGTGAGACAGCGAACCAGGTCGAGCTCTCGTTTCCCTACATTGAAAACTTCACGAAAAATATCCCAACTGCCAATCACACCATTGGGCTTGGTCATGGGTCTTTGCTTCAATTTGTAGATGCGCTCAACGCCCTCTGCCGTGTGAGCAAAGATGGCATAGGACACACTCAAGGGCAAGACACTGACCCCTCCGTTGGTCATGCAATCAAATGCCAACTGAGCATCTGCCTCTTGCTGCGCAAGGTCGGGTTCATGGCCGCGATCAATCAGTTTCATTTGGAACTCCAAGGATGTCGATTGGCATCGAGGTAAGGCATGAGCGTTAACAAGCAGGACAACAACTTGGACTCTTCATAACGCGCATGCACCAATTGCAAACCAATGGGCATGCCCAAAGCAGACCAGAGTGCAGGCACATTGATGCAAGGCACTTGCAAAGCAGTCCACATGCGATTGAACGTGGCCATCCCTTGCGTATTTAACCCAATCGGCGCAATGCCTGGCGCACTCAGGGTCAGAACACCATCCAAACCCTCAAGTTGCGCCTCAAACTTCATTCGACACCGGTCAATTTGATTCAGCGCATGGCGAATGGTTGACCCCTTCAGCCCTAAGTGGTTGTTAAGTTTGGCTTTGAAGTCATCATGAAGCGCTTGAGGCGCCATGATCGCTTCCGGCAAAAATGCAAATCGCCCACCGTTTTGCATGACTTCATCCTGCCAGCGATTGATGTCTGAAAATTCTGAATCGAATTCAACAGACCGAAATTCAATGCCGAGATGGCTCAACTTTTGAACGAGAGATTCAAAAACCTGTGCAGTTTCAGTCTCGGCCTCTTTCCACAAGGGTGTTCGGCAAATGCCCAAACGCAAAGGCCTCTTCAGAACTTGGGGTTCATCTTCAAGCAAGCGGTAGGCTTGCGCTAACATGACCAAATCTTCAGCAGACCTGCCAAAGAGGCCCACAGTGTCCAATGGTGGAGAAAAACCCTTGATACCATCAAAAGGCACGCTGCCCCATGTTGGCTTGAGCGCATAAGCCCCACAAAAAGCAGCCGGGCGAATGGTGGAGCCACCGGTCTGGGTTCCCAGCGCCAAGGGCACCATGCCATCCGCTACGGCAGCGCCTGAGCCCGAAGAAGATCCACCCGGGGTTCGCGTGACATCCCAAGGATTGGTGGTGGCGGGAAATTGTCCGCCACATGCGAATTCAAGGGTGCTGGTTTTTCCCAAAATCACGGCCCCCATGGCGCGAAGCACAGCCACGCAATGAGCATCTTCGCCGGCTTTGAAGCCTTCATAGATCGGCGAATTGAACTCAGTGGTCAAATTCTTCGTGCGGATGACATCCTTCACTCCCACGGGAAGACCATGCAGAGGGCCTTTTCGAGGCATCGCATCGCACGCCCTGGCCTGTTCAATGGCGTCTGCTTCATCCAGCGCTGCCCACGCCTTCACCTTGTCCTCTCGATCCCGAATTCTTTGGATACAAGCGCGAACATAAGCCTCACTGGTGAGTTCATGACGCGCCATCAAGGCGCTTGCTTGGCTTGCTGAAAGTTGCCAAAGTGAATCTGACATGGGGGCTCTTTGAAAGGCTTTGAAAATTTAAAATAGTATGCATAATAGATTGACAGAAGAAAATCATCAAGAGATTTATCTCTGAAAAATTAAAGAAGTCTTTAAATTAACCCCTAAATTGCATACAAAATAGGCCAAATGCAAAACACGCTTCAAAGCCCTCTGACCCGACAATTTGCGCATTGGAGCCATCAATGCCGCTTGGAAGATCTGTCCCAGCAAGCTCTTGAAATTGCACATTTGGGATTTGTCGATTGTTTAGGCGTGATGTTGGCAGGCGCCAATGAATCTGTACTGAAAGCACTGCGGCATTGGGCTCATCTTCAAGGAGGTCACGCGCGCTCGCGCTGCGTCGGCCAAGCCAATCGATTGCCAGCAAGCACAGCTGCACTGATCAATGCTACTGCGGCCCACGCATTGGATTTCGATGACTTTGCTTTTTCAAACCACCCCAGCGCCGTTCTCTGCCCCGCAATTTTGGCGGCAGCCGACGCTTCACCTCTACCCGTGAGTGGCGAACAAGCGCTGAGGGCTTATGTTGTGGGCTACGAAGTTTGGGCCGATGCCTTTGTACGGGAACCTGATTTGTATTACGACAAGGGCTGGCATCCCACCGCCATCTTGGGCACATTGGGTTCTGCGGTTGCAGCAGGCGCCATCATGGGTTTGAGTGAAGAAGAAATATGCCACGCCCTTGCTTTATCGGCCTCATTTGCAGGAGGTGTGTTTGAAAATTTTGGCACCATGGCAAAGCCATTGCACGGCGGACGCGCCAGCAGCTTGGGCGTGATGGCGGCAGAAATGGCGGCCAGTGGCATTCGAGCCAGCGAGCAAGCCATCGAAGGGTCTCGAGGCATGTTACGGGCTTTTTCCCCTGCGGGTCATGTGGATGTCTCAAGCGCTTTTCACTCCAAAGAACCCTGGTGGATTCACCGCTATCGCTTGAACCTGAAACGCTTTCCTGTGGTTGGCTCAGCCCAACGCGGCATTGAAGCCATGTTAGGTTGGCGAGAAGACAACCCACAAGTTCAGCCTGCAAATATCAACAAAATTCACATTGTGATCAGTCAGCGACACGCTGCCGTCATGCCTTACGCATTGCCACAAGATGCCTTGCAAGCCAAGTTCAGTTTGCCCTTTGCTTTGGTCTGTGCCTTGCTAAAAGGCCGCGTCGGTTTGAATGAACTCAAGGATGATTTCATTCAATCTGAGGAGGTCCAAAAACTCATGGTCCGCGTCACGATTGAGACGACTGAAGATTTCGAGCCAGGTTGGCGCGATGCCGCCCCCTTCGATCAACTCTGGGTCCATGAGAAAGACGGCTCCATCACAGCATCTCCCGCCATCAGGCGGCCGCGTGGTCATGCCGACTTGCCCATGGACAGCGCGCAGGTTCGTGAAAAGTTCATTGACACAGTGATGTTTGCAGGACTCAGTGGCGCACAAGCAGAAACCACCTATCAAGATTGGATGGCCTTGCCCAAAGTTCGAGATATTCGGCAATTGAATTGGCCTGATTTACATGCCCTGCAGGAGGCGGGGTGATGAAATCAATCCGTGATTTCGTGCGCTATGCCCCTGTTGTTGGGCGTCCTCCCATCAGTTGGCCTCAAGGTAAAAAGTTGGCCGTGTGGATTGTGCCCAACCTTGAGTTTTATGAGTACACACCTCCGCCGGCTATCGGTCGTGAAACGTGGGACAGAGTTCCCAAACACCCGGATGTGCGCGAATACGGTTTTAGAGATTATGGCAACCGTGTGGGCATTTGGCGCATGGACGAGGTCCTGCAAGATTACCCTGTTCGGCCGACTGCTTCTCTCAATCTGGCCCTGCTCGATCACTTCCCTGAAATCACCCAACTCATCAAAGACCGGCAATGGGATGTGATGAGCCACGGCATCTACAACACGCGGTTTTTGTATGGTATGGACGAGACACAAGAACGCAGCTTTTATCAAGACAACATTGATTCATTGAAGCGTCACATTGGCATGGATCTGAAAGGCATTCTGACTCCCGCCATTACCAACACGGAGCGGACACCTGCCCTCATTGCTGAGTCGGGCATGCTCTACCATGCAGACTGGGTTCACGACGATGTGCCTGTGCCGATTTTGGTACCAGGACACAAACTCATCTCCATGCCTTATTCCTACGACTTGAACGATGCACCTTTGTGGGATGGACGGCCCTATGGCGGTCAATATTTTGTTCAAGCTTGCAAAGACGCTTTTGATCGCCTCTATTTGGAAAGCGACGAAAGCGCCAAAGTTTTTTGCATTGCACTGCACCCTTATCAAATTGGTCAGCCGCATCACATCGGCCATCTGCGGCAAATCTTGGACCACATCGCAAGCCATGCCGGGGTTTGGTTTGCTACAGCCAACGATATAGCCGAACACTATTTGGCGAACCATTACGACACGCAACTAACGCATGCCCAAGAGGTTCAGCAACGCGCTGAAGAGGCACTGTCTCAGGCCAAGAAACTTCAAGTCAGTGTGCTGCCTCTTCACAAGGCCACTTCCCTAGCGCCCGGTCCGTGGCCCGCTCAGCGACAAGCAGGGTATGACCATCCTCACCTTGGCTGGTCGCCCTTTCCCAAACGAGCACCCCTCAGATGGCCTGGCAAATCACAACTCGCCGTGGTTCCTTTGCTCATTTTGGAGGCCTACGAGGATCCCTTGCCATCAGGATGGCCGCAAGTGCACAGTGTGGGCGGTGGACTGATCAGAGACTTTCCCAATATCTCCCGCGTATCCACACGCGAATACGGACACCGCGTGGGGGTGTATCGAATTTTGGATGCACTTCGAAAACGTGGCATCAAACCTACCGTAGCCGTTGATGCAATGACCGCAGAGCAGTATCCCGAATTGATCGAACAACTGAAATCGGATGGCGCTGAATTTGTAGCGCATGGCCTGTCGGTCACTCGACCTCAAACCAGCGCCATGTCTGCAGATGACGAGCGAGCCTACATTGCCGAAACCTTGTCACGTTTGCAGGCATGCGGGCTGTCAACACAGGGTTGGTTTGGTGCAGACTACAGCGAGTCCACCCTCACCCCTCAGCTGTTGGGTGAATTTGGTATTGAATATGTGTCTGACTGGGCCAATGATGAACAACCATATCCGATGAACGTCCCTGGGAACATGCTCTCAACGCCCCTTTGGGCTGACTTCGATGATCAAACTGTGTTGATCAATCGCATGTGCAACCTGGACATGTTTGAAGACCACTACATCAAGGCTTTGAATCAGTTGGCCATAGACTCTGGAAAAAGCGCCAGATTGCTGCATCACGCGGTCCGACCTTGGGTCATGGGTGCACCGCTGCGCATTGCAAGTTTTGAGCGGATGTTGGATCATTCGCTCTCGTTGCCACAAACATGGATGCCCCAACTTCGTGACGTAGTCCAAGCATGGCATCAAGCAAATCCCCATCAGAAGTAAAGACCACATTCACTCATGATTGAACTTAAACAGGTTTCCAAAACCTTTGGACAAGGGGATAAATCAGTGCATGCGCTGCACCCGATCGACCTCACCATTCAACAAGGCGAAGTGGTGGGATTGCTCGGTTTTTCTGGCGCCGGCAAAAGCACGTTGCTGCGCCTGATCAACCGCTTAGAATCCCCCAGCGGCGGACGCATTCTGGTCGATGATCAGGACATTACGCATTGGAGTGAGCCCAATTTAAGACAAGTGCGACAGCGAATTGGCATGATTTTTCAGCAATTCAATTTGCTCAGCAGTCGAACCGCTTTAGAGAATGTTTTGTTCGGCATTCAGGTCAGTGGCCGCGCATCGGCAGATGCCACAGAAAAAGCCATGCAAGCTTTGCATCTGGTGGGTTTGTCCGACAAAACCAAGGCCTACCCTTCACAGCTTTCGGGGGGTCAAAAACAGCGTGTTGCCATTGCCCGTGCATTGGCCATGGCGCCCAGCATGATGCTGTGTGATGAAGCCACTTCAGCGCTTGACCCCCACACGGCTCTGTCTATTTTGCGACTTCTCAAATCCTTGCAACAAGAAAGAGGCATGACCATGGTGGTGGTAACCCATGACATCAAGGTGGCCAGTTACTTGTGCGATCGTGCGATCGTTTTGGAAAAAGGTCGGGTGGTTGACAACATTGACATGCGCTCACCAGAGCCTGCGAGCCTGTTGGGCAAGTTCTTTTTTGAAACGGCCAAGGGTTGGACCGATGAAACGGTTCTGCCAGAGGAGGAAGCATGAACGGCTTAATGGATGCACTGGTCCAATTTGGACCCGACTTGATCAAAGCAACACTGGACACCTTCATGATGGTGGGCGCCACCATGGTGAGCGCCATTGTGCTGGGTACGCCTTTGGGCATCATGCTGTTCCTCACAGCAGCCTTTGGTTTGTACCCACAGCATACCGTCCACCGCTTGACCAGTTATTTTGTGAATGTTCTGAGATCATTTCCCTTCATCATTCTGCTGGTTTTGCTCATTCCCTTTTCACGATTTTTAGTCGGAACCAGCATTGGACCGAAGGCTGCAGCTGTCGCTTTGTCGATCGCGGTGATTCCCTATTTTGCACGCTTGGTTGAGCAAAATTTGCGCGATGTCCCACGCGGCATGGTTGACATGGCCCAATCCTGTGGCGCTTCGCCTTGGCAAATTATTTGGAAGGTTCTCATTCCAGAAGCAATGCCGGGTTTGTTGGCCAGCTTAACGGTTACGGCCACGGGCTTCATTGCCTACTCCGCAGTGGCGGGTGCTGTGGGAGCGGGAGGCCTGGGTGACTTGGCCATTCGATATGGCTATTATCGTTTCGAAACCAATGTGATGATCTGGTGCGTGATCATCATGTTTATCTTGGTTCAAGTCACTCAGTGGCTGGGAGATAGGTTGGTTAGGTTGTCAGATAAACGTGTTTAATTTTTTTAACAGGAGATTGATATGAAAAACCGTCGTTTGCTTTTATCACTGCTTGCCTCTTTGGCTTTGTTGGGCTCTGGCTTAACGCATGCTCAGAGTGTGCTTCGCATTGGTTTTTTCCCTGGCCCTTATGCCGACCAATTCAAGCGGGGCGTTCAACCCTACCTTGAAAGTCAAGGCATCAAGGTTCAGGCCACTGAGTTCTCCAACATCATTCAGCTTAATTCTGCATTGATGGATGGGTCGCTGGATGCCAACGTGTTCCAGAATCGCGCTTACATGGAGACCTTCAACACGCAGTACAAAGCCACCTTGGCCGAAGTACTGCAGGTCCCCAGTGCACCCTTGGGGCTTTACTCCAGCAAGCATCGTGATTTAAAAGCTTTGCCCAATGGTGCAAAGGTCGCCGTTCCCAACGATCCCACGTCTTTAGGCCGCGCATTGGCCTTCATGCAATTGCAGGGATTGCTCACCGTAGACCCTGCTGTGCCAGCAGGTCGCGCCACTGAGAAAAATATCACTGCCAACCCCAAAAATATTCAGCTTGTTTTACTGGATGCACCACAAATGCCTCGCGCTATGCCAGAAATGGATGCCGCAGCAATTTTAGGCAATCACGTCATTGCAGCAGGCATGCTCTTGAGCTCTGCTCTGGCACTTGAAGATCCAGCAGCGCAATACCGAATCATTTTGGCTGCGCGTCAGGATGTGGCCAAAGGGGACCTCATTGCCAAATTGGTGAATGGCTACAAATCTGCTGAGTACCGCCGCTTTGTAGAAACTGATCCCAAAGCCAAAGGCTTCTCTCGCCCTGAATACTGGCGCTAAGCATGAACCAACCCATCCAGATGACCACAAGCGTGGCGAGCGCTTGTCAGGTCATTCGGCAGTGCATTCAAGCCGGCACCTACCCAGGTGGTTCATGGATTCGCGAGATGACCATTGCCCAAATGGCCAAGGTCTCTCGCACTTCTGTGAGGCAAGCTTTGAATGTGTTGGCATTGGAGGGGTTTGTTGAACTCCACCCCAATCGCGGGGCCATGGTGGTTGATTGGAATGACGACAGCCTTTTAGAAGTGTTTGATGTCCGCGTGATGTTGGAATCGTATGCGTGCGAATTGGCCGCAGAACGCGCCACAGACCAAGACGTCGAAACACTGAAAAAACATGCAGATTCATTTGCTGAATTGGTAGAGAAAGATCACAAGCGTCTTCGTCAGAAGATCACACAAGTCAACAACGACCTACACCAGCAAATTTTGCATTCGTGTGGCAACCAAAGATTGGCAACTTTATTGGTGGCCGTGGTTCAAGTACCGCTCGTCCATCAAACTTTTGCGCGTTACGAAATTGAAGATCTGCGACGCAGCGCCTTTCAACACCACGACCTCGTCCAAGCCATTGCACGGAAAGATCGCGAGTGGGCCAAAGCCACCATGATGGCTCATTTACTGTCAGGCAAACAAGTGATCTTTGCCAATAAAAATCAGGTGATCGCTTCCCCAGGAGAAGCGAAAACGCCTGTCACTCAACCCAAAAAATCAAAATCATGAGCGTCTTAAATCCAGCAGCCGATGCCCTCAAAGCGATGGAAGTGATGCAAGCGGGTGGTATTTCCATTTTGCCCAACGATGTAGGCTACTCTTTGATTGCCGCCACTCCCAAGGCGCTGCATCGAATTTTCGAGACCAAACGCAGGGCCCCTCAAAAACTGAATGCCATGCTGGGAAACAATGCACACCATCAAGCTTTGCACAGAGTTTCCACACGCGGAAAGGAAATCGTCCAAGCCATCACGGACGACTACAACCTGCCTTTAGGCTTGATTGCGCCTTGCGACCCGCAGCATCCATTGCTTCAAGCTTTGGACCCCGATATATTTGCCAGAAGCACGAGAGACAGTACGCTGTTGATGCTGCTCAACGCAGGTTCACTGCACCGTGAGATCACTGACTTGAGTTTTAAAACGGGCACCTTGCTATTTGGCTCCTCCGCCAACCTGTCCTTGCAAGGAACCAAGTTTCGCGTGGAAGACATCGAGTCTGAAATCATGCAAATTGCGGATGTGGTCATTGACCATGGCCTGATGAAATACCACCCTTGGCAGGCATCGTCCACCCTGTTGAATTGTGAAACCTTAGAAGTGGTGAGATTTGGTTCTTGCTATGAAAACATTGCCGATATTTTGATGCGTCATTTCAAAATTCGTCTGCCCAATCCGCCTGCCAAGACATCGCTTTGAAATTTCAGTGTGGCCCTAGGGCTTAAATGGCGCCAACACGCCAAACTGTCGATTGGCGTAGACCAAACCCTGCCCTTCTTTGACACCATAACGGGTCACTTCGCCAATCAAAATATCATGATCGCCTGCAGTCACGACCTGTGCAAGCCGACACTCAAACCATGCCACTGTATTTGTAAGCTTCAGATTATTTTGCTCAGAGCGTTCGCACGCTTGATTGGCAAACCGTTCCGACTGAGTGCCTGATGCAAATCTCATGGCTGTGTCTTTTTGATCAGCTTGTAAAACATTGACCAGATAAGAGCCCGACTGCGTGAAGGCCTTGTGACTGCTGGCTTACTTGCGAATGCTCCACAGCACCATGGCAGGCTCTAAAGAAACCGTGTTGAAAGAGTTGCAGGTCATGCCCCAATCTTGACCCTCAAAGTTCGTAGTTACAACAGTGACGCCCGTGGTGAACTGGCCCATGGCAGCTTTCAGGGTCATGGCACTTCCTTGCCAGCAGCCAATGTCCAGAGGTGGTACCAAGTTTCTAAGCTCATATTGACCTTGAAGGCATCGCCCAAACGCGCCATGCGCTCAAGATTGTTGGTTCCCACCACCGGCACAATCCCAGCCGGGTGCGCAAGAAGCCACGCAATGGCCACGGCATCGATGTCAACACCATGAGCTTGGGCCAGGTCTTGCAATGCTGGGTGAAGACGCTTTGCGGCTTCATGATCACCAAACAATCGGCCACCCGCCAACGGCGACCAGGCCATGGGTCGAATTTTGTGCTGTTGACATTGGCTTAATGAGCCATCTAAAAAAGTATGCTGTGCCAGCAAGCTGATTTCCAGTTGGTTGGTCACCAGCGGGGTTTGCATGGCAGACTGCAACAAGTTGAAGTCAGACACTGAAAAATTCGAGACGCCTGCCGCACCAATTTTACCTTCTGTCACCAAAGCATCTAAGCAAGCTCCAGTTTCATGGGCGTTCATGAAAGGATCTGGGCGGTGAATGAGGAGTGCGTCTAAGCGCTCTACCCCCAGCAACTTCAGAGACGTCTCTACAGAGCTTCGAATGTGTGCCTCACTGGAGTCGTAGTGCTTCACACGGCGATCGGGATACTTGGCAGAAATCAGCTTGATGCCACACTTGGTGACGATTTGAATTTTGTGCTTCAGCGAAGGTTCTAGTTTCAAGGCCTCGCCAAACAAAGCTTCACATCGGTAGTCACCATAAATGTCAGCATGGTCAAACGTGGTGATCCCCAACTCCAAACAAAGCTTGATTTTTTTCAAGGCAGTTTGAGCTGACGTGTCTGCCCCATCGGCCATGCGCCATGCGCCATAAACCAAGGCACTGGAAGATGGCAGATTTTTGTGAAATTCAATAGAGGGGATCAACAACGGACTCCTTGTCCAAGGGGGGTAGCGGGGGTTTGCTCTGGCACTCGGCCATAGGCATGAGGCATGGAGCACGTTTTAAGATGGGGCAGAACTTTTTCACCAAAAATTTTACATTCATCCAAATGTGGGTACCCTGAAAAAATGAAGGCTCTGATGCCCATTTTTTGGTAGTCTTCAATCTTACTCAAAATTTGATCGACGCTGCCTACCAATGCAGCGCCGCAGCCAGATCGAGCACGACCGATACCGGTCCAAAGATGCGGTTCTACATAACCATGTTCATCGGCCAATTCCAAGTTTTTGGTTTGAATGGAAACACCAAAATTCTTGGCATCGAGGGCCCGTTCGCGAATTTTTCGGCCAATCTCATCGTCAAGCTTTGACACCAACTCCTCCGCATACGCCTTGGCTTCAATTTCAGTATCACGAACAATCATGTGAACACGCAGGCCGTAATCAATGACTCGGTTGTAGTGTTGTGCGCGTTCATGAACCACACGCATGCGTTGCGCCAGTTCTTCTTTTTTTTCTGGCCACATCAGGTACACATCGCAATGGGCGGCACAAAGATCAACAGCCTCGGGAGAATATCCACCGAAATAGAGCAAGGCCCCCCCCTTTTGATAGGGTTTCACGGGCTCTGTCGACAAGTTCTTAAAGTTGTAAATTTCACCTTCGTAATGGATGGTGTCCTGCGTCCAAGCCTGTTTTAAAATTTCAACCACTTCCCGCGAACGGCGATAGCGGTATTCGTTAGATGCTGTTTCACCTGGAAAGTCTGATGAGATGACGTTCAAAATTAAACGCCCCTTCAACATGTGATCTAAGGTCGCCACCGTGCGCGCCAACATGATGGGTTGCACCTCGCCACATCGGATGGCCGCCAACATATTGATTCGCTCTGTAAGGGGCGCCATGCCCGCCACAAACGACAAGGTATCTTGTCCCACTTGGTATGAGGAAGGACACAAGATGTTGCGGTAACCAAGCTTGTCAGCGGTTTGGGCAATGTTTCGGGTGTTTTCCCAGCTGCTTCGATAGTCCCCATCGGGAACACCCAAGTATTCATAGTCATCAGAGCACAAGGGCGCAAACCAAGCCACCTCAGCACAGTCGAGGTGCTGGCTTTTAACAGGGACAATAGACACAATCGCTCCTTAACATTGATTTTTACAACCGTCTTTGCGTCAACTCAAGATAATGTAGGAATAGTGAAGGACTTTGTCAATGCCTGTTTTACCCAATTTCGCCCAATTAACCCCTGCCAAGACACTGCCCCTGTTTTTGCGGCTGGCGGAGTTGCTGGCACGCGGCATTGGCGCAGGACACTACCAAGTGGGACAACGACTCCCACCCGAAGCTGAATTGGCCGTCAGTTTGAATGCCTCAGTCGGCACCCTTCGCAAAGCTTTGGCCATCTTGGAATCTCGTGGCATGCTAGAGCGAAAGCAAGGCTCGGGAACCTATGTCTGCGATCGAAAGCAAGTTGACCCTTCAGCACGCAACATTTACGAGTTTTTCAGACTTGAGCTTGAGGGCGGCGGCGGCCTGCCTTCGGCCTTGCTCATTGATCTCAAAAAAGTAAAACGGCCTTCAGACATTCCCACTTTTGGCAATGGCCCCAGCCCCTTCTGCTATCGTTTGAGGCGATTGCGTTTTCTCGACAAACTGCCTGTTGCGGTTGAAGAAATTTGGTTTGATGCTCGGCACCGGGAAACACTCAGCATTGAACAACTCGATGAAGCGCTGTATCATTTTTATGAAGCCGAGTTAGGGTTTTGGATTGCCAATGCCGAGGACCGACTCAAAATTGGCAAGGTTCCAGATTGGTCACCCCCTCAATTCAAACTCAAGTCCGGCGAGAGTTGCTGCAAAATTGAGCGAAAGGCTTGGAGTAGCAGCGGCTTCTTGGAAGAATTTTCAAGCACCTGGGTCGACTCGCGACTGGCCCATTACATGGCCAGGTGGTCGTGAATTAAAAAGGGAGTCCGTCTCAGCGCGTCACCCTTAAACCGATTGTTGGTGCCGCGCAATGCAAGTGTCTAGAACTTCTGCATGATCCTTTTGCCACCAATGGGCTGCTGAGAAAATCTCAACCTCGCTGTAACCATTGAAACCTTGCGCCTCAACCCAACCGCGAATTTTAGGAATGTCGATCACGCCATCACCCATCATGCCGCGATCGTTCAATAAATCGGTCGTGGGCGTGAGCCAGTCACAGACGTGAAACGCCAGCAATCTGTTCTTGCCAGTTCGCACTATTTGGCTTTCCAGCTTAGGATCCCACCAAACATGGTAAACATCGACCGCAACACCTAAGGCGCCTGTTTTTGAAGGGTCAAGGGCATCACAGATGTCCAAAGCTTGCTCCAGAGTGTTGACGCAGGAACGATCGGCTGCATACATAGGATGCAGGGGCTCAATGGCCAAAGGCATGCCACATGACTTGGCATATTCAAGCAACTTGGCAATGCCGTCATGGACTTGATGGCGTGATAGTTCAATATTTTTGTGTGCAGCTTGACCTGCTAGAGCACCTGGCAATCCGCCCACCACCAAGACCAAGCACTGAGCGCTGAGTTCACAAGCTTCGTCGACCGCTTTTCGATTGTCTAAGTCTGAAGCCTGAATGCCTGCAGCGTCTGCCGCTGGAAACATACCGCCTCGGCAATAGCCAGAAAGCTTTAGGCCATGGCTTTTCACCATTTTGGAAATGACGGACAAGCCTGCAGCGGCCACCTGATCGCGCCACGGGGAGATGGCGCCAATGCCGCGTTCTACACACGCCTCAATGATGTGTGGCAGAGGCAGGTCGACACCTCGACTCTTTCGAACTGTGGCAGTGTTGATCGACAGCCACTCATGGTTTTGTGAAAAATTACGCATGACGAACAGGGCTTAAAAAAATCTGCAAATCAAATTCATTTTCAAGGGCACAACTTATCGCGACGGATTTGTCGAATGATGGCCGCATTGTCCAAATCACCATCTCCAGCGGCGATGGCATCACGAAGGATTCTTGAATGAACTTTTGAAAGAGGCAGATTTTGATTCTGACCGCGGGCGATGTCCAACATCAAGTCAACATCTTTTAGATGTTGTCGAATGCGCGACTGCGGCTCAAACTGTTCATTCACCATCATGGCCCCCTTCACCACCGCAGCCTCAGACCGAGCAGGTGTAGACAAAACCAATTGGAGAAACGCATCAGGTGCGATGCCGATCGACTGTGCAAACACCATGCCCTCCGCTAAGGCGGCACGATTCAAACCTAAAACCAAATTGGTGGCCAGCTTGGCACGCGAAGCCATGCCAACATCTCCCACATGAACACGCCGGGAGGCCAAAACCCTGAGCACAGGTGTGAGCGCTTCAATGTCTGCAGCTTCACCCCCCAATAACATCGTGGCTTCGCCGTTTTCAATTTGAACACTGGCACCAGACAAAGGAGCTTCTAAAAAATGAACCCCTGAAGACTCTAATTGGGGCACCAATTTCTCCAGCACCAGCGGATCTCCAGTGGAACAATCAATCAAGGTTAAATGTTGTTGCTGTGTGTCGATTGCCCGGTCCTGCAGAATTTTTTCTACCACTTGCAGGACACCTGTTGTGTCAAACACCGTGAGGATCAAGATGTTGGTTTGATTGGCAAGTTTTGCAACCGAAGCCTCAGTGGTGAAGCCCAGAGATACAAAAAATTCCATGGCCTCAGGCCGCACATCACAACCGATGCAGGTGTATCCAGCAGCTTTCATTCGGCTGGCCAATGCACGTCCAACCAGACCAAGGCCCACAATGCCGATGATTTGTGACGAAGAAGCCTTGGGTTCAGAAGTCATGAACAGCAAAGAACTTAGCTCTGAACAGAAGCACCACCACAAATGGCGATGTCTTGCCCCGTGATGGCTGTAGCTTGAGGGCTTAACAAATAATCCACCAACGAAGCGACTTCGTCAGCTTGTATCAACCGACCGATGGGCGGCAGCTTGGGCGTCATGGAGGCACGAGCAGGGTCATTCAGCATCGGCGTGTCGGTTGCAGCAGGTGACACCACATTGACCGTGACGCCATGGCCGATTGACTCTGCAGCCCAACTGCGCGCCAAGGACACCAAGGCCGCTTTAGATGCCGCATATTGGCTTCTGCCGGCCATGCCCAGAGAAATACGGCTGCCCACCAAAACCATGCTCCCTTGCTTGGCTGCTTGCATGACTGGCAACACTCTGTTGGCCAAACGTGTTGCAGCGTCTACGTGCAATTGCCACATAAGGTAACCCGCATCAGTGTTAAGTAAGCCTAAATCACCGACTCTCAAAACACCTGCCGCATGAACCAGCGCCCGCGGCACACCCCCAAACAGAATGCGATCCAATGTGGGCTCAAACGCATCAGCACGTGTCAGGTCAATTGACCAATGCGTGTAAGACCCATTGATGGAAGGCGCTGCTGCAATGTCCAGGCCGTGCACATGCCAACCGCTAGCTACCAACTTTGCAGCAATGGCTTGGCCAATGCCAGAGCTGGCACCCGTGACAAGTGCAATGGGAGCATTGAGCTCAGACATGTTTTGATTTTATTCCAGCGTTATTTTCTTTTCAGCAATGATTTTGCCTGATGTGACAATGTCGTCTGCTTGAAATTTTGCAAAGTCTGCAGCACTGCCGCCGCCTGGCACAATGCCATCAGCGATGAGTCGCTCGCGCATGTCGCCCGCCAGCGCTTTGTTCATGGCGGCGTTGAGCTTCTGTACAAAGTCGGTAGGCAACTTGGCTGGGCCCCAGAGTCCGTACCAACTGGCACATTGAAAATCTGGAATGGTTTCAGAAACAGTGGGCACATCCGGCAAATTAGGAACTCGCTTTGCAGAGGTCACTCCCACCACCTTCAATTGACCATTTTTGTGAAATTGCACAGAACCGAGCAGGGGGTCAATGAAGCCTTCAATTTGTCCACCCACTAAATCGGTCATGGCAGGACCTGTGCCTTTGTAGGGCACGATGGCAATTTGCGAATTGGCCGCTTGCTCAAGCTTCACCGTGCACAAATGACCCGCTGAGCCAATCGAACCCACCGCAAAATTGAACTTGCCAGGATTGGCTTTGATGGCGGTAAGCAAGCCTTTCACATCAGACACGCCCAGCTTGTTGCCAATGGCAATCGACAATGGGGCAGAGGCCACCAGACCCACTGGCGTGAAATCAGATTGAACTTTGTAAGGCACCGACTTCATGGTCAGGGGCGCCGTTACAAAAGTGCTGGCATTGAACAACAGGGTGTAGCCATCTGGGTTCGCTTTGGCCACCACATCTGCGCCAATGATGCCATTGCCACCAGGTCGGTTTTCAACGACAAAATTTTGACCCAACTGCTCACTCACTTTAAGGGCCAACATGCGTCCCACCTTGTCTAAAGTACCACCCGGCGGAAACGGAATAATGACCTTGACAGGTTTCTCTGGATAGTTAGCAGCAGACTGTGCAAATACTGCAGATGTCGACCAAGCCAATATTGCGCCTAATGCGATTGCTCTCATTGATAAATTAAGATGTTTGGCCACAGAGTCTCCTTTTTGTCATTGATCATTTATTTATTCCACACCCTGCAGGGCAAGCAAGGTCTTCATTCGATGCAATGCCAAATCGGGTTGCTCCAAAAGGTTGGCGGCATCAGCCAAACGGAACAGCTCTGCGAAATGAACCAGTGACCGTGTGCTCTCTTGACCGCCCACCATGGTGAAGTTTTTTTGATGACCATTGAGCCAGGCCATGAACACCACACCAGTTTTATAAAACCGAGTGGGGGCTTTGAAAATGTGCCGAGACAGGGGCACTGTGGGCCCTAGAATGGCATGAAATTTTTCTAAGTTGCCTTCCGCCAACTCCCCCAATGCCGCACTGGCAGCAGGCGCAATGGCATCAAAGATGCCCAGAAGTGCATCACTTTGTGCTTGAACCAGGTGCTCACCGAAACCATCGCCCGCAATCAGCTCAGCATAATTAAAGTCATCCCCTGTGTACATGCGAACGCCTGCAGGCAATCTTCGGCGCATCTGAATTTCTTTGTCTTTGTCGAGCAATGAGATTTTGATGCCATCCACTTTCTGGGGGTGCGCATGAATAATGCCCAACGCAGTGTCCATGGCTGCCCCTGCATCGCGACTGCCCCAATAGCCCGACAAGGCGGGGTCAAACATATCTCCCAACCAGTGCAAGATCACGGGCTGTTTGGCTTGACTTAAAATGCGGTCATAGACACGCTCATAATCTGCCGGCGACTTTGCCACGCGCGCCAAAGCGCGACTGGCCATCACAATCAATTTGCCACCCAGCTTTTCAATGGCTTCCATTTGAAACTCGTAGCCAGCGATCACCTCGTCTACGGATTTCACTTCGTCCAAGTTCAAGTGATCTGTACCGCAGCCTGATGCCAAAAATGCGCCCGGAATGTCCTTGGCTGCATCGATGGAACGTTTGATCAATTCCAAAGAAGTCGGCCAGTCAAGACCCATGCCTCTTTGCGCTGTGTCCATGGCTTCGGCCACGCCCATGCCCAAAGACCACAAGTGACGACGGTAGGCGATGGTGGCATCCCAATCGACTGCGCAATCTAGCCAAGGATCAATACTGGCTAAGGGGTTGGACACAACGTGAGCCGCAGAATAGGCAATGCGATTGAACTTAGCCCCTGCCTTTGGTTTGACCGGGGTTGAACCCACCAACTTGTATGCAACTAATTGGCCTTGCGCATTGGGCAATTGAATGGGGTTCGACATGGTGTCTTCCTCAAATGCTCAAGGGTGCAACGTCCACCCACCGACGCTCTTTCCAAGATTGCAATGCAGCTTCAACCAACTGCACCCCCTTGGCACCTTCTGCCAAGGTCCAACGGTAGGGTTCATTTTCAACAATGTGACGAATGAAATGTTCCCACTGAATTTTGAAGCCGTTGTCATAAACTTGTGTATCGGGCACGTCTTGCCATTGATCTGTGAACGTCATGGTTTGCTTGACGTCAGGATTCCAAACGGGCCTGGGTGTATTCACACGGCTTTGGGCTTTGCAAGATTGCAATCCTGCCACTGCAGAACCGTGTGTACCATCCACATGAAACGTGACTAAATCCTCACGGTTGACGCGTGTGGTCCAAGAACTGTTCACCTGGGCCACCACATGCTCGCCTTGATGGCCTTTGAGTTCGAAGGTGGCATAGGCTGCATCGTCGGCTGTGCACTCGTAAGGCTTATTGGCCTCATCCCAACGCTGAGAAATGTGGGTGGCACCCAAACAAGAAACCGACTGAACTTCGCCAAACAAATTGTCAAGCACATAACGCCAGTGGCACACCATGTCAAGAATGATGCCGCCGCCATCTTCCTTGCGGTAATTCCAACTAGGCCGTTGGATGGGTTGCAAGTCACCTTCAAAAACCCAGTAACCAAACTCAATCCGAACGCTGAGCATCTTTCCAAAAAATCCAGCCCGTCTGAGCATGTCCAATTTGCGAAGACCTGGCAAAAACAATTTATCTTGAACAGCACCATGTTTGATGCCTGATTTTTCAGCCAGACGTGCAACTTCAACCGCCTCGTTCAAGTTGGTCGCAATGGGTTTTTCACAATAGACATGCTTGCCCGCGCGAATGGCCTTGGCCAGAAGCGTTGGCCGCATTTGCGTTGTACCTGCATCAAAGAAAACAGTGTCATCTTTGTTGGCCAACGCCTTGTCTAAGTCTGTGCCAAAACGGCTGATGCCATTGGCTTTGGCCAAGGCTTCAATTTTTTCTGCATTGCGGCCAATCAGAATGGGATCAGGCATGACTTTGTTGCCATTGGACAAAGTCACACCACCTTGATTGCGAATGGCAACAATCGAACGAATCAAATGTTGGTTCATTCCCATGCGTCCGGTGACACCGTGCATGATGATGCCTAATCTTTGTGTTGTCATTTTTCTACTTCAATTCAATAGTTTGTGCGGGCAGCAATTCATTAAGGTGCTGGAGACAGTCCGGCAGCCTTCACAAGAACTGCATTGCTCTTGATCTCTTCACGAATGTAAGCATCAAATTGCTCAGGCTTCATGGTCCATGCATCGGCACCTAAAGTTGCAAACCGTTCTTTCACTTCAGGATTGGCCAAGGCCTTCAGAACCTCATCGTTCAAACGATTGACGATGTCACGCGGTGTTTTACCCGGAACCATCATGCCAATCCAGAAATTGAATTCAGAGCCAGGTACACCTGCCTCTGCTGTTGTTGGCACTTGGGGAAGTGCACTTGCTCTTTTAGAGGAGCCAACAGCCAAAGCAAGCAATTGACCATTTCGGATTTGCCCAATGACCGGGGCAATGGGCGAGAAGTAATAGTCAACTCGTCCAGAAATGACCTCCGTGACGGCCTCAGCAGACCCTTTAAATGGAATGTTCGTGGCTTCAATTTTGGCAGCGAGCTTGAATTTTTCAGCATTCAAATGTGTCGCACTGCCCTGCCCCGCTGATGCAAAGTTCATGCTGCCTGGTTTCGCTCTGGCAGCTGCCAATAATTCTTGAAGGGTTTTGATATTTTTCGAAGGCGACATCACCAGCACATTGGGCGTACTTGAGATGGGCGTCACGCCAGCAAAATCATTGAGCGTGTCAAAGGGCAACTTGGCAAAAGTAGAAGGACTCACGGTGTGTGATGAAGAGTGAATCATGATGGTGTAACCATCAGCTGCTGATGTCGCCACCGCCTGTTGTCCAATGGTACCGCTGGCACCCCCACGGTTGTCGATCACCAAGGATTGCCCCATGCTTTGACTCATCTTGTCGGCAATGGCCCTGGCGATGATGTCGGTGGTGCTTCCTGCAGCGAATGGGACGATCACTTTGATGGGCTTGCTAGGGTAAGTGTTCTGAGCATTCACCCAAGTGCTTCCGAGTGTTGAGATGGAAGCAAGAAATGCCAACGCATAACGACGGGATATTTTCATGAGGGCTCCAGAGAATTAACTGTTGAACTTGACATGGCAGTTTGGGGCGTTGAGGTGGCGAACAATTCCACCCAAACTTAATTAATTCACCAAAAAGTGAATAGTTCATTTTACGAATCAGATCACACCTTCGTCAACAGGCATGCAAATCTAGTTCCTCAGGACATACCCTAGGATCACTTCACACATGTGCGAAAGCCTTTCACTTTGCGCTTTGGGCGTCATCAAATCGCGTCCAAAAATGACTGACAAAGTGGCATTGTTAGACAGGTAAAAATAAGAAAGCGCAGCAATTGAGACATAAAGCTGTACCGGGTCTATGCCACCCCTGAATTCGCCAGATGTCCGGCCTTTCTCCAGAATTTCCCCCAACAACTCAATCAAAGGTGAGTTAAGGGTCAGCGCATTAGGTGAGTCTTCAATGTGCCGCGCTTTGTGCAAGTTTTCACTGTTCAATAAGCTTAAAAAAGCCGGATTTTCTAAATAATAGTTCCACGTGAACTCGACCAATTTTCGAATGGCTGCCGATGGCAACAAGGATTGCAAATTGAGTTTTTGCTCACTTTCTCTGATCTTTTCATAAGCCGCCTCAAGCACCGCCTGAAACAACTGGTCTTTGTCAGAGAAGTAATAGTAAATAAGTCGCTTGTTCAGGCTCGATCGCTCTGCAATGCGATCGATGCGGGCGCCTCCCAAGCCAAACAAGGCAAACTCCTCTAGGGCAGCCTGAAGAATGACGGCGCGAGATCTTTCTGCGTCTCGCGTCTTCACAGGTGTCTTTGATTTAAAATTGCTCATGACCGAATAATTCACCAATTAGTGAATTGTGTCAAGTTCTCAAGCCTAATCGAATGCCCAAGCACCAATACAACTGGGCCCAATCGCACCTCGCCACATGACCCGGCCCGGCAAATCAGAGCCCGCTCCACTGGCCACCATCAAAGGCAGCAAATGCTCTTCGCGGGGATGTGACGCACGGCCACCGGGTGCCAAATGCCATTGCCCCAATCGAGAACATCGCTCCTCCCACGTGCCTTCAAGTGCGGCGTCTAGCCAATCATGAAAAGCAAAAGATTCATCAGCATTTTCTGCAAAATAACGGAGGTTGTGATAACTCATTCCGCTGCCAACGATCAAGACTCCCTCATCACGAAGCGATCTGAGCGCACGGCCCATATGGGTGTGCAATTCGGGGTTCAAACTCTCCTGCAAAGACATGGCCACCACGGGAATTTTTGCCTCGGAGTACATCACTTTAAGGAGAATGAACACTCCGTGGTCCCAGCCATGCTCATTGTCAACAAAGGCAGGCAAGCCAGACTGCACGATCAATTCTGCGGCATGCTGCGCCAACTCAGGCTGACCGGGCGCAGGGTATTGCAACTCATATGTCTCAGGTGGAAAACCGAAGTAGTCGTAAATGAGATCAGGGTGCGCGCGCCCAGTGAAGCTTGGAATTTGCGCTTCCCAATGAGACGTCACCAGCAAAATGGCCAAAGGCTTCGCAGGCAATAGCTGTTGAATGCTGCGCAAGAAGTCTTCAGTGGCTTGGTATTGTTGCTTTCTTTCGCCCGTCATGAAAAATGAGGGTCCGCCGCCGTGCGGAATATAGATGGAAGGCATGCGTGACATTTGATTCAACCTTTGTTTCCGATTCAAACCGAGAGCCTAACCCATGATTCGGTCTTAAGAGTCCGATTCATGTTGTCAATTGACCGCATTCAAATGGGTGTCATGAAATTTGTGTAAAACACAGTGTTGTCCTTCGTATGCCACAACGGTTCATTTCTATTTTGGAATTCAAGAAATGCCTCGATTGAACATTGTTTTGATATTTGGAAGTGCACCTGACGTCACAGAAATTAGGCGTTGGGATCTCTCCTTTTTCACAAGTTGTATCGCCATCAATAACGCTTGGAGGGTCGTTCCCGATTGGGATTACCTTATTTTCCCTGAAGATTTCCCAAGGGACAGGTACCCTCTTTTGCCAACTGACAGCTCGCAAAAACTAGTCACAGCAAATGAGTTCGTACACCATCAAAATAACTTTGGGGGCTTTGTCTATGCAGGCGGAACGATGGCCTTTACAGCGGGGTATTGGGCACTTGGTGAGTTAAAACCTGACATCATTGCTTACGTCGGTTGTGACATGGTTTATTCTGATGAACTTGGAAAGTCAAGCCACTTCTATGGTCGCGGCCATGCTGACCCCTTAAGGTCCGACATCACGCTGCAGTCGTTAGAGGCTAAATCCAATCGGTTAATGGCCCTGGCGAACAAGCAAAATTGTGCAGTCTTAAACCTGTCCTCGCTGCCAAAGTCAAGATTGACATTTCCAAGGCGCGCGTTTTCTGACTTACAGCAACTTGTAAGCCATGTGGAATTTCTCGCTTATCAAAATCAGTTGATTGACCCGCAAAAAGTTGACTCAGCCTTGGCGGTTGAAAAAGAGTTAGGGTATCTCGTCCCTTCTGGACGCTACTGGGAAAAAGCCCACAGCTTTGATCCAGAAAAACTTCGCGAGATCGATGAACTTTGGATTGAATCTGAAAAATACACTGACTGAACTCATTCAGAGTTTCAAAAACATCTGTTTGACAGCATCGCGGGCTTTCACTCGCTGAAGCTCTTCTGTGTGGTTCAGCTCTCGCAGAGGGCCATTCAACATTTTCTTCATCATGCCCACAGAAAGCGATTCAAGGACACTTTCAATGCTTTGTCCTTTGTCGAGCAACTTGCGAGCTCGCAAGACTTCAGCCTGACGCCAAGTGTCTGCTTGGAAATTCAATTCTTGGATCAAGGGCACGTCACTTCGGTGCGCCATCCAAGTCATGAATTTTTGCACACCATCGTCAATGATCACCTCGGCATCGGCCACCGCAGCTTGACGGTGAACTTGGCCGCTGTTGATCACTTCAGTGAGATCGTCCACGGTGTAAAGGTACACATCGCGCAGGCCTTTGACCTCAGGTTCGATGTCGCGGGGTACAGCCAAATCAACCATGAAGATGGGTTTGCTTTTTCGGGCACGCAAAGCACTTTTCACAGCGCCCAATCCAATCAAGGGCAAGGTGCTGGCAGTGCAACTGATAACGATGTCAAACTCGTGCAAGCGCTTGGGCAGATCTGCCAAGGAGATGCTCCTGCCACCGTGAACTTGCGCCAGCAGATCGGCTCTTTCAGCCGATCGGTTGGCAATCGTGATTGATTTCGGCGACTTGGCTGCAAAGTGAGCCACGCACAGTTCAATCATTTCGCCGGCACCCACAAACAAAATATTGGTTTCTTTGATGTTTTCAAAAATACGGCCTGCCAAGCGTACCGCAGCCGCGGCCATGCTGATGGAGTGCGCACCAATTTCCGTGGTGCTTCTGACTTCCTTGGCCACTGCAAAGGAACGCTGAAACAGTTGGTTGAGCGTGGTGCCCAAGGCACCCGAGTCGCTGGCCGTGCGCACAGCTTCTTTGAGTTGTCCCAAAATTTGCGACTCTCCCAAGACCATGGAGTCAAGGCCACTGGCAACACGAAACGCGTGTCGCGCGGACGCATCGCCTTCAAATCGGTAGGTGTGCCTCGCCAAAACATCGACTTGTGTTTTGCCGGTATCTGCCAACCAACTCAGTGTTTGGGGTATTTGAACCTCATCACCTACACAGTAAATTTCTGTTCGATTGCAAGTGGACAAAATCGCCACTTCTTTGTGTGTTGTAAAACTTTGGCGCAAACCTTTCAACGACTGATCCAAGCGCTCAGAGGCAAAGGCAAAGCGTTCGCGCAAATCAATCGGCGCAGTTTTGTGGTTCAGCCCTAAGGTCCAAACAGCCATCAGCCCACCACCCTCAAGAAAGGTGAGGCCTTCAAATCGGGCCAGCAGTCTTCAATGCGTTTTTGAATGCCAGGTGCAGTCAAGCCATAGTGCTGCATCAACTTTTGCGGGTCACCATGCTCGGTAAATTCATCTTCAAAGCCCACCACCAACACCGGCATGGCAATGCCCATGTCTTGCAAAGCTTCCAGCACAGCCGCGCCTGCACCACCCTTGCGAGTGGCATCTTCAAGCGTGACAAGGCGATCGTGTGAAAGCGCAATTTCTTTCAATGTTTCAACATCCAAGGGCTTGGCCCAACGCATGTTGACCACGGTGGCGTTCATGCCTTCAGCCACTTTGAGGGCCTCGTAAAGCAAGGGGCCAAATGCCAGCAGTGCCACGCCTTGGCCTTGGCGCCTGATTTCAGCTTTGCCAAAAGGCAAAGTTTCTAAGTCTGTTCCCACTTTTGCGCCCACACCCGCGCCCCTTGGGTAGCGAACAGTCACCGCATGATCTTGCGCGTACGCGGTGCTAAGCAACTGCCTGCACTCTGCTTCGTCTGCAGGGCATGCAATGCTCATGTTGGGAATGCAACGGGTGAAAGCAATGTCGTACATGCCTGCGTGGGTGGGGCCATCGGCACCGACCAAACCTGCACGGTCAAGTGCAAACACCACAGGCAAATTTTGCAAGGCCACATCGTGAATCAGTTGGTCGTAAGCACGTTGCAAAAATGTGGAGTAAATGGCCACCACAGGCTTCAAGCCTTCGCAGGCCATGCCGGCGGCAAAGGTCACTGCATGTTGTTCTGCAATGCCCACATCGTGGTAGCGATGGGGATACTGCTGACTGAAGCCCACCATGCCCGAGCCTTCGCGCATTGCAGGCGTGATGCCCACCAAACGTTCATCTTGCGCTGCCATGTCACACAACCACTGACCAAAGACATTTGTGAAGGTCGGCTTGGCAGGGACAGGCGACGCGGCACTGACAATGCCAACAGCAGGATCAAATTTACTGGGTCCGTGATAGGCCACAGGGTCGGCTTCTGCTCTCGCATAGCCCTTGCCTTTGCGTGTGACCACATGCAAAAACTGCGGACCCGGTTTGTTGTACAAACTCTTCAATGTGCCGACCATCGCATCGACATCGTGGCCATCTACGGGGCCTGTGTACTCGAAGCCCAAATTTTCAAACATGGTTTGAGGTTGAATGAAGCTTTGCGTTTGCTGTTCAATCATTTGCGCCAGGGCATAAAGAGGCGGCGCATTTTTAAGCACTTCTTTGCCAATTTTTTTGGCATCGGCATAAAAACGGCCGCTCATCAATTCATGCAAATAGTGGTTCAAGGCCCCAACCGGCGGGCTGATGGACATGTCGTTGTCGTTCAAGATGACCAGCAAGTTGCAATCGCTCGCGCCAGCATTGTTCAAGGCCTCATAGGCCATGCCTGCTGTGAGTGCGCCATCGCCAATGATGGCGACTGCTTTGCGGCGGCTGCCCATTTGTTTGGCGGCCATGGCCATGCCCAATGCGGCCGAAATGCTGGTGGACGAGTGCGCGGTGCCGAAGGCGTCGTAAATACTTTCTTCACGGCGCGGAAAGCCGCTTAAACCACCCATTTGGCGCATGCTGCCCATCTGCTCGTTGCGGCCCGTCAGCATTTTGTGGGGGTAAGTTTGATGGCCCACATCCCAAACCAAGCGATCTTCTGGTGTGTTGAAAACGTAGTGCAAGGCCACCGTGAGCTCAACAGTTCCCAAATTGGAGCTGAAGTGCCCGCCCGTTTGCGAAACCGACTGAATCAAACGCTCCCGCAACTCTTTGGCCAAAGGGGCCAAGTTGTCTCGGGACAGTTTTCTAAGCTGCGATGGGGACTTAATCCAATCTAGCAGGGCACTCATCATTTGCCTCAATATCTGTTCAATGAAGCCATAATTTAACTGGATTTGACAAAACGTCAAGTTAAATTGACACTTTGTATAATTTTTTTAGTTGACACTTTATGATCAAGCTTGTTTTAACCTGAATTGTGAAACCGATGTCTTTGACCTTTCCCTTCTCGGCCATTGTTGGCCAGGACGACATGAAATTGGCCATCATGCTGACGGCCATCGACCCCAGCATCGGAGGCGTTTTGGTGTTTGGTGATCGCGGCACTGGCAAATCGACGGCCGTCAGGGCCTTGGCTGCACTTTTACCCAAAATGCGCGCCGTGGTGGGTTGCCCCTATGGTTGCGACCCAGAAAATGCCAAGTGCCCAGACTGCTTGGCGAACGCAGCGGCGGACAGCAAAACGGGGCCCTCCTCCAAAAACAGCCATTTGGTCATGGTCCCAGTGGTTGATTTGCCTCTTGGCGCGACGGAAGACCGAGTCGTGGGTGCCCTGGATTTGGAACGCGCCCTCTCTCAAGGCGTCAAAGCCTTTGAGCCAGGTCTGTTGGCGCGCGCCAATCGAGGTTATTTGTACATCGATGAGGTTAATTTGCTGGAAGACCATTTGGTCGACCTGCTGATTGACGTGGCCGCCTCGGGCGAAAACGTGGTGGAACGAGAAGGCCTGAGCGTGCGGCACCCCGCGCGCTTCGTGCTCATTGGCAGCGGCAACCCGGAGGAAGGTGAGTTAAGGCCCCAATTGCTAGACCGCTTTGGTTTGTCAGTTGAAGTAAAAACACCCGATACGCTGGCACAGCGCGTGGAAGTGGTAAAGCGCAGAGACGCCTTCGAGCAGGGCCCTCAAGCCTTTACCAATCTGTGGAAGAAAGAAGACGACCGTGTCAGGCGCAGCATTGTGGCGGCCCGCAAACGTTTGCCGAACGTGGCCATTCCCGATGAAACCCGTGAGTTTGCCGCCCAACTTTGCATGAACTTGGGCACCGATGGCTTGCGCGGCGATCTCACACTGGTTCGCGCGGCACGTGCCGAGGCTGCTTTGCAAGGCGCCTCCAAAGTCGAGCGAAAACATCTGATTCGGGTGGCGCCGTCTGCGCTTCGCCACCGACTTCGCCGCAACCCCCTCGATGATTCGGGCTCCTCGACGCGCGTCGAGAGAGCATTGGCAGAGCTCACGGCACCCAAGCCTGAAGCCCCCAAAACTTAGGCGGCCAAGGCCCCTCGCACACAACTTATGCAAGGCGACGCCGCAACCATCGCTGCACTTTTTGCAGTCGACCCAGCCGGTCTGGGTGGTGTGGCACTCCGCTCACCTGCCTGCGACAACCGAGACCAGTGGCTGGCGCTTTTGAAAAGCCTCCTGCCAGCACAAACTCCGCTTCGGCGCGTGCCCCTGAACATCAATGACACCGCCTTATTAGGTGGACTTGACTTGGGCGCTACCCTGCAGGCGGGTAAGCCGATCGCCCTCAAAGGCTTGCTGTCACAAGCCGATGGCGGCGTGTTGGTTTTGGCCATGGCCGAGCGCATGAGCTTGTCTTCAGCGGCTCGCTTTGGCAGCGTGCTTGACACCGGCATGGTGTCTTTGCAGCGGGATGGTTTAGACACATCGGCCAAGGCCAGCTTAGGTTTGGTGGCTCTTGATGAAGGCGCCAGCGACGACGAGCAAATGCCGGCGGGGCTGGCCGATCGACTGGCCTTTCGCTTGCTCATGGGCGCGCAAGACGAGGACGAAGAAGGACCCGAATGGACAGCTCAAGAAGTCCTCAATGCGCGGCAGCGTTTGTCACACGTGACCATAGACGACGAGGCTGTTCAAGCCCTGTGCGCCGCTGCTTTGGCACTCGGCATTGACTCTCTCAGAGCCAGTGTGTTTGCCGTGCGCGTGGCGCGGGCCGCGGCTGCGCTGGCGGGAAGCAACACGGTCGAGGAAGAACACACAGGTGTTGCTGCGCGTTTGGTACTTGCGCCTCGCGCGACGCGACTTCCGCCAGCAGCGCCATCCGAGAATGAGGCGCAAGACACACCTGAAGAAACTGACTCACCAGATGCGAAAAACAAGGCCGAGTCCAATGCAGACAGCGATCAAGAAGAAGCGCAAGATGAAGACCCCGGCCTGCCTGAAAATTTAGCCGAGTTGGTGCTCGAAGCCGCCCAAGCTGCCATCCCTTCTGGCCTTTTGGCCAGTTTGAAAATTGGTCAGTTACAACGTGCCAAAACACCCACTTCGGGGAGCGCAGGCGCTCTGCAAAAAAATGCATTGCGAGGCCGGCCTGTGGGCGCACGCAAAGGCGAGCCGCGTGCGGGGCAACGCATCAATGTGCTTGAAACGCTCAGGGCTGCAGCACCTTGGCAAAAACTTCGGCAGCGACAACAAGCCCATTCTGATGGACAGAAACAGCGCATCGTGGTGCGCAAAGAAGACTTCCATGTCACGCGCTTTCGCCAATCAGGGCAGACCACCACGGTGTTTGTGGTCGACGCTTCTGGCTCCTCTGCGCTCAACCGTTTGGCCGAAGCCAAGGGCGCCGTTGAATTGTTGTTGGCCGACT